>JAABUN010000396.1_pt1 | contig 114900 bp, 104 predicted proteins | sample 5559311 | NCBI WGS metagenome assembly JAABUN01 (sample SAMN10711877, study PRJNA513370) | rock metagenome | isolation source: Antarctica rocks | place: Antarctica: Victoria Land, Siegfried Peak sud | reverse complement strand
GGTACTTCTTCACAGCGGTCCCCTGTCGGTGCGTGGTTGTTCTTGGCGGAACGCCCAACTCCTACCGCGAGGCAGGACTCAGGCGGGGGACCGCCACCTCAACTTCCACGAGACCCGGGACAACCTCATGAGCGGGTCGGTCAGGGCTGTCTCCTCGCGAGCTCAGCCTTTGAGCGGGTCGCGTCCCCGTCCCAGGTGGACGGACAGAGGGCCCCAGCCCTGCGTTCCGGGACCCTCGGGTCATGGCCCTGACCGGCACCCTGGCGATCGCCACCAACGTGATCACCGGGTTGACCAACGCCAGCCTGCGCACGCAGGTCAGCGCGCTGCTGGGCGCGTCCTACAGCCAGGCCCAGGCCAGCTACGACCTGCGCCGCTGCGCCTGAAAGGGCTGATCGTCCGGCTCGAGCACAGCAACACCTACGTCCTGACCCCCGACGGACGGCGCGTCGAGATCTTCTACACCAAGGTCCACAACCGGCTCATGCGGCCACTGCTCGTCCGGCAAGCCCTGCGCACCCTCGCCCACGCGGTCAGCGACCACATCGGCCAGGCCCAGCTGGCCGCGTAGAACTTGCCTCAAGCATCAACACTGGTGCCTGCACCGAGGGGACCCGGAGGAGGTCAGCTCATGCGGAAGGCGGGGTAGCCGGCCGCCGCCTCTTCCTCGCACTTCTGCCGGTAGACGCCCACGCCGCCGATGTAGGACAGCAGGCGTCGGGGCTTGCCGGGCACGTTGGACCCGAGGTACCACGAGTTGGTCTTGTGCACGAGGGTGGCGCTCGCGACCTCCTCGTGGTGGGCGATCCAGGCGTCCTCGCCCTCCTTCGTCGGCTCGATCACCGACTTCTCCTGCTCGCGCACGGTGCGGATGGTGTCGCTGATCCACTCGGTCTGCTGCTGCAAGCAGGTGGTCATGTTGCACAGCGCTGCGGAGGGAGCAAGCGGGACCGCCGTCGTGAGCATGTTCGGGTACCCCTCGACCATCAGCCCCATGGTGGTGCGGATGTCGCGGCTCCAGTCGTCGGCCAGGGCACGGCCGCCGCGACCACGGATGTCGATGCGGGTCAACGCGCCGGTGCCGGCGTCGAACCCGGTGGCCATGATGATGACATCGAGCTCGTGCACCGTGCCGTCGGCGAGCTCGATGCCCTCCGGACGGATCCGGGCGATGGGGTTGTTCCGGACCCCGACCAGCTCGACGTTGTCCCGGTGGTAGACCTCGAGGTAGCCGCGTTCCAGCGGGACTCGATGGGTGCCGAAGCCGTAGTCGGAGGGGACGAGGACATCGAGGAGCCGCTGGTCCTTGAGCCGGGCACGCATCTTGTCCCGGACGAACTCGGAGACCTCCTCGCTGACCTCCTCAGAGAAAAAGATCTCCCCGAAGCTGGCCAGCCACAGCTTGAGCGAGCCGTCCTCGTAGATCTCCTCGAGGATCTCGCGCCGCCGCTCGGGGGTGCACTCGGCCCACGCGTGCTCGAAGTCGTACTCAAAGCCGGTGAAGGTGCGCGGAACGGTAGACTGCAGCTCCTCGAAGCGGCTCTTGTACCACGCCTGCTCGGCCTCCCCGTACTTCGGATTCTTCATCGGCAGGACGTACTGCGGGGTGCGGGCGAAGACGGTCAGGTGAGAGACCTGGTCGGCGATGGTCTGGATGACCTGGATGCCGGTGGCGATGCCGACCACACCAACCCGCTTGCCGGTCAGCTCGACGCCGTCCTTCGGCCATCGGGAGGTGTGGACCAGGGTCCCTCGGAAGCTGTCCTGCCCCTCGAACAGCTTCGCCATCGGGGCCGAGAGCATCCCGCCGCAGGTGATGAAGAACTGTGCGTCGATGGTGTCGCCGCGGTCGGTGCGGATCGTCCAGCGGCCGCGGTCCTCGTCGTAGTGGGCGCTCGTGATCCAGGTGGAGAACTGAATGTCCCGACGGAGATCGAGCCGGTCGGTGACGTAGTGCATCCAGCGCTCGATCTCCGGCTGATCGGGGAACTTCTGGCTCCAGCTCCAGTCCTTGTACAGCTCCTCGGAGAACAGGTACTGGTAGATGTACGCCTCGCTGTCGAAGCGGGCACCCGGGTAGCGGTTCCAGTACCAGGTCCCGCCGACGTCGTCCCCGGCTTCGTAGGCGCGGACCCGCAGACCCTGCTCGCGCAGCTGATGGAGTTGGTAGAGGCCGGCCACGCCGGCGCCGAGGACCACCGCGTCGAGTTCGAGGTCCGCCTCGGGCGCGCTGGACAGGGATGGGATCTGGATGGCTGACGTCATCGCGAGAGCACCTCTTTCGTGGTCTACCTCAACGGGTGCTGCCATCGTCGGTCGTGTCCGGCCGCACGGTGATGTCCCAGATTCGGACACCGGTGGGACTCAGTCGCTGATGCCGTACTGCCGGATCTTGCGGTAGAGCGTCGACCGCGCGAGACCGAGCGCGGTGGCCGCCGCGACCTTGTTGCCGCCGGCGGAGCGCAGCGCGGTGACGATGGCATCGCGTTCGGCCACGTCGACCGGTCGGAGCGAGCTGCGCGGGACGCTCGAACAGTAGGTGGGCAGGTCCCGCGCACAGATGCAGCCGACCGGGCGCAGGCCGAGCGCGGATGCCAGCGCCTCCTGCAACTGCCGCACGTTGCCCGGCCAGCGGTAACGGACCAACAGGCGCATCGCCCCGCCGTCGAGCCGCACCCGGCGGTGCGGCGCGAGCTGGGCGAGCAGGGCCCGGACGAGTGCGGGGACGTCCGCGGTCCGGTGGCGCAGCGGCGGTACCGACGCCGACGCCAGAAACAGCGCCAGCAGCGGGTGGTGCGCAGCCTCGGCCGTGCCACCCTGCACCGCCGTCGCGGCAACATGCTCCAGCGGCCGCGCAGCGCCCCTCAACGTGGCAAGAAGGGCCTGCACCGTCGGTGGAGACAGCCGGTCGATGTCTCGCAGCACGTGCAGCACCGGCTCCGGACCGGGCTGCAGCAGCCGGTCCGCCACCTCCCCGGGGGCGACCTCGACCTCGTCTGCCTCGACGAGAACGACGCGACGCGCCGGGTGCAGGGAGCGATACAGGTCGGACAGCAGGGTGGCCCGCCCCGTGCCGGCCTCGCCGAGGACGACGACGGGCTGCCCGGCCTGCAGCGCCCGCTCGACGGTGTCCGCGGCTGCCCGCCACGCGGGACTGCTGATGGCCACGGCGCCGGACGCACCAGCACGACGGGAGTGGGCGGAAGCTGCTGAACCGGCGGCCCCTCACTCGCCGCGACACCGAGCACCTGGGGTTCGTCCACCACCCGAACCAGGCAGACGAGCCCGGCGATCTCACCGCCGACCACCACCGTCGACCCGCGCACCCCGACACGGATTCCGGACGGCAACTCTACCGGGTCGGCCAGGCTGGCGTGCCTCGTCATCGCAAACCGCACGTGGTCCTGAAGCGTTCCCAGGTCGACCGGGTCGAGCAGCGTCTGCATCGCCGCGTTCGCCATCACCAAACGCTGCCCGACAGCGAGGACCGCCTCACGGCTGCGCGCGTCGACCCGCGAGTAGAGATCGAACAGCACCTGTTGCACCGGGTCGCGGCCCAGGAGCAGATTGCGTTGGATGCGCGCGGCCGCCGCACGGACGAGGGAGTGCATGAGCGGAGTCGAGTCCTGGCTGGGGCAGCTGATGTCGAGCACGCCATCGACCCGCCCGGTGAACGGGTCACGGATCGGCGTACCGGCGCAGGCGAAAATCTGCAGCGCGTCGACGAAGTGCTCGGCTCCCACGATGTGCACGGACTCGCCGAACTCCAGGACGGTGCCGACCCCGTTGGTGCCGACCGTGCCCTCCGCGTAGCCGAAGCCCTGCGCGAAGTACACCCGATCGAGGATCCGCCCGATCCGGGCGTCGCTGTCCCTGCGCACCAGGAGGCGCGCCCGGTTGTCGGTCAGCGCGACGCACATCGGCGCGGCGGCGATCTCCTCGGCGAGCTGCTCGATCACCGGCTGCGCGCAGTGGACGAGCCGGGAGCCGAGGTCGAGGTCGGTGAAGTACTCGTGAGAGAGCTCGCCGGGGTCCACGCTGGACGAGACACTGCGCCGCCAGGACGCCGCGACGGGGCCGGGGACGCCGCTCAGGACCGCGTTGCCGCCGTCGAGGAGATGCGCCCGGGCGTCGGTGAGCATCTTTCGGTCGGCGCGTCCGAGCATGACGGCACTCCCCTCGTCGGTCAGGTCACATCATGGCCAGCAAGTCAAGGGGCGCAGGTGTCCCAGATCCGGACAGTCCGTCGTCCGCGCACCCGGACACAGTCGTCGCCGTCCCGCCGCACACACGGACGGACGGCCAGGCAGCCCTGGAGGAGAGCAGATGATCGAGAACCCGTTCTACGGACCCGCGTTCCACGGCGAGTACGACGTGGCGAGCGTCGGCCGGCTCGAGCTCGAGGAGGGCGGAATGATCCCGGACTGCCGGCTGGCCTACACCACGTGGGGTGAGCTGTCGCCGGCGAAGGACAACGCCGTCCTCATCACCACGTGGTACTCCGGCACGCACCAGATCTGGCGCGACGTCTACGTGGGCGAGGGGCACGCCCTCGACCCGTCCCAGTACTTCATCATCGCGGTGGATCAGATCGGCAGCGGGCTGTTGGTGTCGCCGCACAATGCTGAGGGGGAGAACGCGTCGATCGCGATGTCGGGCTTCCCGCGGGTGCGCATCGGCGATGACGTCGTCGCTCAGGAGCGGCTGCTGCGCGAGCGGTTCAGCATCGAGCGCCTGCAGCTCGTCGTCGGCGGATCCATGGGAGCCCAGCAGACCTACGAGTGGGCGGTCCGCTTTCCGGACAAGGTGCTGCGCGCGGCACCGATCGCCGGCACGGCGCAGAACACGCCCCACGACCAGCTGTACGCCTCCGTGCTCATGGACGCGATCACCTCCGACCCGGGCTTCGCCGGGGGCGAGTACAAGTCCAACACCGACGCCGTGGCGGGATTGACCCGGCACGCCGACATCTGGGCGGTGATGGGATTCTCCACCGAGGCGTGGAAGCAGGAGTTCTGGCGGGCCATGGACTTCGAGTCCAAGGAGGCCTTTCTCGACGGGTTCCTGCGGCCGTACTTCACCGTTATGGACCCGAACGACCTGCTGTGCATGGCCTGGAAGTGGCAGCACGGGGACGTCGCCCGCCACACTGGTGGTGACCTCGCCGCGGCACTCGGCCGGATTACCGCGAAGACCTTCGTCATGCCCATCGACGAGGACATGTTCTTCCCCGTCCGCGACTGCCACGCTGAGCAGGAGATGGTGAAGGGCAGCGAGTTGCGCGTGGTCAACGAGGTGCTCGGCCACCTCGGCCTGTTCGGCGTTGCGCCGACCTACATGCCTCAGATCGACCAGCACCTCGCCGACCTGCTCACCACACAAGTCTGACCCACCCTCGTTTCTTCGACATCGATCAGCAAAACGCACACCTGTGAAGGCTGAGTGGCGGCAAGGTCACCGTCGTCACCGGCGGCTCGAACGGCCTCGACGAGGCCATCGCCACCCGCATGACCGAGGTGGCCGAGGCGCCGTTCACCGCCTTCACCAGCCCCGCAAGGCCGACCACATCACCGCCCGTCTGATCGTCCGGCGGATCAAGCGCCCAACTCCCAGGGGAGGCGGCAGCAAGACCGCTGGAGGTGGCGAGCAGGGTGAGCTGTTCGCCAGCTACCGCTACCACGCGGTGTTCATCGACAGCCCCCTTGCCGGCTGCGTGCCCGGGCGCGCCCGGATCTGGCGCGGCGCCTGGCTTCGGGCTGCTGCGGCCGGCATCTGGCGTCATCACCCCGTCGACCAGGTGCCGCAAAGGCTGAACCGTCCCCTTCGACGTGGTCTCGAACGCCGGCGACGGCGCTGAAGGTGGCCGGCTTCGCCAATCGTTGGCCAGTCACCGGAGCAGCGCGGACAAGGCGCGCCGACGTCGCTGTCGGGGCCGTCCTCACCGCGGGCCACGCTGCCGAACACCCGCAGGTTCCTGACCCGGCGACCCAGCGGTGTGTCGGGAAGCCGCGCACGGCTGGGTCGCTGCACTCCAGGTTGATGGTCATCTGATGACCGGTGGCGGCGATCAGTCGACACAGTCGTCGGGAGGGCAGGCTGACGCTTGCCGGAGTCGTAGGCGCTGACGACGCTTTGCGCGACGCCGGCACGCCGGGCCAACTCCGATTGCAACCTGGCGGTCGTAGACGATCTTCAGCGACTCATCGACAGTGAACTCGGCGCCTTCGATGTAGTTCGACAGGTACGCCTCGAAGAACGCCTGCTCGCGAACCCGGGACGTGACCGTGATGGGCAGCTGGCCCGGTGGCGGGTCGAGCGCTCCGCATCCGAGCTGTTCCGCGAGCTCGGCCAGCCGAGCCAACCGCGCGTTGTCCCAGCCGCGACCGTCGGCCATCGCGGCGAGCAGCGGTGAGGCGCTCCGGCCAGCCCGGCCCGCCGAGGTTCCCAGCGCGGCGAACAACCCCTCGATCAGGGTGAAACGCTCCTCGACGCCGAACTGCACGGCGATGTCGCGTGCGTGGTTACGGATACGCTTGAGTCGCTCGTAGGGGTGCTGCTGAGCCAAGTAGCGCGACCCAGTCCCCGAGCTCGGCTGCCGTCAGGGTGCGGCGCACGCCGCCGCGGGCGCGGAAAACTGCGACGTCGTCCACGAGCGCCCGGGCGGCCGAGGACTTCCGCAGTCCCGCGATCCAGGGGGTCGTCCTCGATCGGACCCACGCCTGTGCGGGTAGCGACGCGGAGTCCGGGCAGCTTCGATGTCGCGGGTGCGCGCGCCACCGACGACGAACAACGTGTCCGCGTCGAACAACGTGGGACCGGCGGAGCGATCTGAGATCAGTGCGTCGGGGGCCAGGGGCGCGACGGTCTCCAACACGTGGTGACGGACGAGCCGGGGCAAGGGGGTGTCAAGATCAGTCGAGGACAAGGCCGACGACGTCAAGGGTGCCGCCTCGGGCGGGTCGAGTCCGGCTGGTGGGGTACACGCCGCGCGCATCGCCCGGATCTCAGCCAGGTCGGCCGGGTCATCCCTGATGGCGCGTGCTTCAGCGGCTGCGATCTGTCGACGTTCGTCGCGGCGCATCGCTGCCCAGGCCCCTGCCCTTCTGGCGCGACACCCGCGGACCGGTCGTCGCGTCCCTGCGTGCCGCGCGACGGCAGCAGCCCGCGGCGGCGGCCGACCGCGTTGGTCGAGGACGTGGTCGTCGGCTGATGTGGGCTGGCCGAGGTGGCGTACGGTGCGCGAAGCCCTGCTGGGTCATCGGTGAGACGCCGCCGGTCGGGTAGGCGGCTCGACAGATGGGTGTCCTCGACAGGTGCGTTCCCGTGGAGGAGGAGACGATGTCGGCAGAGGCGAGCCGGTCCACCCTGGACCGCCGCGACGACGGCCGGGGGGCCGTGCCGCAGGACGAGGGCACGGCCCTCGCGTCGGTCGAGAACGGCGAGGCCGTCGGGATCCCGTCCGTCGGTGGGGTGCTGCGCGGCCTGACGCTCGCGTTGGCACAGGCCCGGCCAGTGGGCCGGGAGGCGAAGCGGCTGGCCCTGGACTGCGCGGGCATCGTCCGCGGCACCGACCGCTTCCTGCCGTCGCCGAAGGACAAGCGCTTCGCCGACCCGGCCTGGACGCAGAACCCCGGCTACCGGCGGCTCAGCCAGTGCTACCTCGCGGCGGGTGACGCGGCGAGCCGGTTGGTCGACGACCTCGAGGCGCAGAACAAGGACTGGCACGACGTCGAGCGTGCCCGGTTCGCGGTCAACGCCCTGACGAGCGCGCTGGCGCCCACCAACACTCTGCTGGGCAACCCAGCGGCCCTCAAGCGCGCCTTCGACACCGGCGGGGCCAGCGTCGTACGGGGACTCCGTCACGTCGCGCACGACGTCCGGCACAACGGCGGCATGCCGTCGCAGACCGACCGCTCCGCCTTCACTGTCGGCAAGGATCTCGCTCTGACGCCGGGCGCGGTCATCTCCCGCGACGAGGTCGCGGAGCTGATCCAGTACGCGCCGAGCACCCCCACGGTCCGGTCGCGGCCGGTCCTCGTGATCCCGCCGCCGATCGGTCGCTACTACTTCCTCGACCTGCGCCCGGGACGCAGCTTCGTCGAGTACGCCGCCAGCCAGGGGCTGCAGGTGTTCCTGCTCAGCTGGCGCAATCCGCAGCAGGAGCAGGCCGACTGGGGCATGGACACCTACGCCGGGCGCGTCCTGGACGCCGTGGAGACCGTGCGGGAGGTCAGCGGCTCCGACGACGTCAACACCATCGGCTTCTGCGCCGGCGGCATCCTCATGTCGACGCTGCTCAGCCACCTCGCGCAGGTGGGCTCGCCGGTGGTCCACAGCGCGTCGTACGGCGTGACCCTGCTCGACTTCGACAGTGAGGCGCCGATCGGGGCCTTCTCCGCGCCGCGGCTGCTGGAGCTCGCCCGTCGTGACAGCCGGCGCAGAGGAATCATCTCGGCCCGGTCGATGGGAACGGTCTTCTCCTGGATGCGACCCGACGATCTCGTCTTCAACTACGTCGTCAACCAGTGGCTCATGGGCGAGGACCCACCGGTGTTCGACATCCTCGCGTGGAACGCGGACGGGACGAACCTGCCGGCGCGTCTGCACGAGCAGTTCCTCGCGTTGTTCCGCGACAACGCGCTGACCCGGCCCGGTGAGCTCTCGGTGCTCGGGACGCCCGTCGACTTGTCGCGCATCACGGTGCCGACGTTCGTCACCGGCGCGGTCAACGACCACCTCACGCCCTGGACCGGCTGCTACCGCACGACGAAGCTGCTGTCCGGACCGAGCACCTTCGTCCTCAGCAACGCCGGGCACATCGCCAGCCTCGTCAACCCGCCCGGCAACCCCAAGGCGAGCTACTGGGTCGGCGGGGAGCCGGGGACGGACCCGCAAGGGTGGCGAGCGAGCGCCGAGAAGCGCACCGGTAGCTGGTGGGAGGCCTGGTCGGAGTGGGTGCTCGAGCACGCGGGGGAAGAGACCTCCGCGCCCGCCGGCCTGGGCAGCGAGCGCCATCCCCCACTCGAGCCCGCGCCTGGCTCGTACGTGCTGGACCGATGACCGATGACCGATGACCGATGACCGATGACCGATGACCCGATGACCGATGACCCGATGACCCGTGGGACGCGTCGTCCCACGTTCGGCCACTGATCCCTGGAGGACGCCGTGACCGGCTCCCGTGCCGACGACTCGCTCCCTGCTCCCTCTGCCCGTGCCGCGGAGCTGCACGAACGCATGCTCGCGTTCATGCGCGAGCACGTGCTGCCGGCCGAGGCCGAGTACCTGGCCCACCGGCGGCAGGCCGGCCCGGACGACCACGTCGTCCCGCCCGTCGTGGAGCGGCTGAAGCAGCAGGCCCAGGAGCAGGGCCTGTGGAACCTGTTCCTGCCGGCGGAGTCGGGGCTGACCCAGCTGGAGTACGCGCCGATCGCCGAGCTGTCGGGATGGAGCAACGACCTGGCTCCGGAGGCGATCAACTGCCAGGCCCCGGACACCGGCAACATGGAGTTGCTCCACCTGCTGGGCACCGAGCAGCAGAAGCGCGACTGGCTGGAGCCCTTGCTGGCCGGCCACACCCGCTCGGCGTTCGCCATGACCGAGCCGGAGGTCGCCAGCAGCGACGCCACCAACATCACCACCCGCGTCGAGCGGGACGGCGACGAGTACGTCATCACCGGCCGCAAGTGGTGGACCAGCGGCGCGATGGATCCCCGCTGCGCCGTGCTGATCGTGATGGGCAAGACGGACCCGAACGCCGCGACGCACCGCCAGCAGTCGATGGTGCTGGTCCCCCGCGATACCCCCGGCGTCACGGTCGTTCGGGATCTTCCGGTGTTCGGCCACCACGACCAGCACGGACACGCCGAGGTCCGGTTCGACGGGGCCCGCGTGCCGGTGACCAACGTGGTGGGCGAGGAAGGTGGCGGTTTCGCCGCTGCCCAGGCCCGGCTCGGCCCCGGACGGATCCACCACTGCATGCGCGCGCTCGGTGCCGCCGAACGCGCACTGGCGCTGATGGTGGAGCGGGCCCGGCAGCGCGTCGCCTTCGGCGGCCCGCTCTCCGACCAGGGCGTCGTGCGGCAACAGATCGCGGAGTCACGGCTCGAGATCGAGCAGGCCCGGCTGCTGTGTCATCGCGCCTGCGCCGTCATCGACGCCGCCGGCAACAAGGCCGCCCGCGACCTCGTCGCGATGGCCAAGGTCGCCGTCCCCCGGGCCGCCACCTCGGTCATCGACCGGGCCATCCAAGTGCACGGGGGCGCAGGCGTCACCGACGTCACGCCACTGTCCGTGATGTACGGCTGGCACCGCGCGATGCGCCTGTTCGACGGCCCGGACGAGGTGCACCTGCGCTCGATCGCCAAGACCGAGCTCGGCCGGGCGCCGCTCCTCCCACCAGGGCAGGCCGCGCTGTGATCGTCTGGCGCCCGCTCCCGACGCCCGACCTGTTCCTCGACCCGCTGGAGACCGACCCGTGAGCCCTCTCCGCTACGAGCTCGCCGCAGGGGCAGCCCACATCACCCTGGCCGCACCGGACAGGGGCAATCCGCTGGACCCGGAGATGGGCGGGGAGCTGCTGCGTGCGGTACGCCGGGCCCGGGCCGACGACGCCCGCGTCGTCGTCCTGCGCGGCGAGGGCCGGGCATTCAGCTTTGGCGGGGACGTCGGCGCGTTTGCCGCCGCGGATGACCGCGAGCAGCTGGTTGACGACCTGGCCGAGACACTGCACCGGACCATCAGCGACCTGCACCGCATGGACGCCGTCGTCGTGTCGGCGGTGCACGGGGTGGCCGCCGGCGCCGGCGTGGCGTTGGCCGCGGCCGCCGACGTCGTCCTGGCCGGGGTGTCGGCGCGCTTCACCCTCGCCTACACCAAGATCGGCTTGTCCCCCGATGGTGGAAGCACGCTGCTGACCGCTTCGCTCGGCCTGCACCGGGCGCTGCACCTCGCCCTGCTCAACCCGGTGCTGTCGGCCGAGCAGGCGCAGGCCGCCGGTCTGGTCGCCGAGGTGCATCCCGACGACGAGCTCGGCGCGGCGGTCGACCGCGTCGTCGCCCAGTTGCTCGCGGGGTCGCGCACCGCCCAGGTCGCCGCGAAGCGCCTGCTGCGCGAGGTCGCCCTGCCCTGGGCGGAGGGCGCGCTGCGCCGCGAGACGCTGTCGATCCGCTCTCTCGCCGCCGGCCCTGACGGCCGCGAGGGCGTCGACGCGTTCGTCGCCAAGCGCCCAGCGGCCTTTCCCAGCGCGGGGCGGTGAGCCGGCGCGTTCGCGTGGGGCTGGCGTCCGCGAGTGACGCACAGCCGCCACACCGCGCTGCTCGGCGTGTTCACTCTCACCGGGCTGCTGAACCTGTGCGACCTCGGCGCGTCCCGCTGGGCCAACAGCTACCGCGCCGCCGCGTCCAGGCCGGCTCGGAGAGCTGGAAGGCGATGCCCGGCTCCTTCGACGACTCGGGCTTCGTCTCGTCCCCCTTCCCCCACGTCCACCTGATGCCACACTCGCGACGTGACCTCGATGGGGGAGTTGCTGTCGTCGTCTCCGCGGATCGCGGCCAACGACGAAGGCATCGGGGCCGACGAGCTGCGCCTCGCCGGGCGCAATCACGCCATGCCGCTCGAGGCCCTGCGCTACGACGTGACGCCGGCCGGGCTGCACTACCTGCTCATCCACTACGACATCCCCCACCTCGATGCAGCGAGTTTCCGGCTGGACGTGCTCGGTCGGCGGGCGATGGCGGTGGACCTGGACGACCTGCGGTCCCGCCCTCGAGTGACCATGCCCGTCACGTTCGAGTGCGCCGGCAACGGGCGCGCGCACCTGCAACCTCGGCCGGTCAGTCAGCCCTGGCTCGACGAGGCTGTCGGCACGGCGGAGTGGGCCGGGACGCCGCTGGCGCCGCTCCTGCGCGAAGCGGGGCTGTCCGACGACGGCAGCGAGGTCGTCTTCACCGGCGCCGACCACGGGCTGGAGTTCGGGTGGGAGCAGGACTACGCCCGGGCCCTTCCGCTGGCCGAGGCCCTTGGCGACGACGTGCTGCTGGCCTACGAGATGAATGGTCAGCCCCTGCTGCCCCAGCACGGCGCCCCGCTCCGGCTCGTCGTACCCGGCTGGTACGGCATGACGCAGGTGAAGTGGCTGAAGGAGATCCGGGTGGTGGCGGACGGCTTCACCGGCTTCCACAACGCGGTGGCCTGCCGGTTCAAGCAGGACGCGGACGAGGCCGGCGAACCGGTCACCCGGATCGCCCCGCGTGCCCTGCTCGTGCCGCCCGGCTTCCCGGACTTCATGACCCGTACCCGGGTGGTCGACCGGGGCGGCCACGAGCTGACCGGACGGGCCTGGTCGGGCTGGGCACCCGTACAACGCGTCCAGGTCAGTACGGACGGTGGCGCGACGTGGTCCGACGCGGAGCTCGACGCCCCCCTCGGGCGATGGGCCTGGCGCGGCTGGCGCTGGATCTGGGAGGCCGACCGGTGCGGGTCGTACGTGCTGTGCGTCAGGGCGGACGACGCAGCGGGGAATGCGCAGCCGGTGCACCACCCGTCGAACCGTCAGGGCATGTGCAACACCAGCGTGCAGCGCGTCGAGGTCGTCGCCCGCTGAGCCCCAGGGCTCACCACCTTCGTGCGGCAGCTCGGGGTGCGCCGCGCCCCCCGCGGCTTGGGCGTCGCCCTGGCATTGCTGCAGGAGACCTTCCGGCGGGCGGCCTGCCGCGCCCTCCCCAGTGCCGGCTCGGCGTGGACGCCGCCACCCCACCGCCGCCGCCCGGCTGTACGTCCGGCGGCGGAAGGGTCAGGCCGTCGCCGTGCCGCTGGCCGCCAGGGCCCCGGGCGTGCTCCGCTCGCGCAGCAGGGGGAGGACGTCCGCGGCGAACTGCTGCAGGAAGCGCCGCTGGTCGCCGCCGGGGCCATGGATGACCAGGTCCTGGAAGCCCAGGTCGAGGTAGGCACCGATGCGGGTGACGACGTCTACCGGGTCGTTGCCGACGATGAAGCGGGTGTGGGCCTTGTCGAGGTTGGCGTCGGCGAGCCGTTCCATCTCGAGGGGGTCCTCCACGCCCGTCTTCTGGTCCGAACTCAGGGCGAGGGCTGCCCACCAGTTGCAGGCCTCGTACGCGTAGTCGAGGTCGTGGTCGTAGGACACCTTGATCTCGATCGAGCGCCGGATGGCCGCCGCATCCCGGCCAGCCGCCGCCGCGCCCTCCTGCACGTTCGCCAGCAGCGTGCGGTAGAGCTCGGGGTCCTTGCCGCTCGTGCAGATGAACCCGTCGCCGACCTGCCCGGCAAGCTTGGCAGCGAGCGGCCCGGAGGCAGCCACGTAGATCGGGATCTGCTCCTCGGGCCGGTCGTAGATCGTCGCCTTGGAGGTGCGGTAGTAGTCGCCCTCGAAGTCGACCCGCTCCTCGCTCCAGAGCCTGCGGATGAGGGTGATCGCTTCCGCCATCCTCAGCCGCCGCTCCTTGGTCCCCGGAAACCCGGCCCCCGTTGCCGGCGTCTCATTCATCGCCTCGCCGGAACCCACGCCGAGGTAGACGCGACCCGGGTTCAGCGCCCCGAGGGTCCCGAACGCCTGCGCGACGATCGAGGGGTGGTAGCGAAGGGTCGGGGTGAGCACTCCCGTCCCCAGCACCGCCCGACTCGTCGCCTGCCCCAGAGCGCCCAGCCAGGTCAGTGCGGAGGGTCCATGGCCGCCGTGGTGTCGCCAGGGCTGGAAGTGGTCGGACACCGTGACGATGTCCAGGCCGAGGCTCTCCGCCTCCACCGAGAAGTCCAGCAGCTCACGCGGGGCGAACTGCTCGGCGGAAGCCTTGTACCCGATCCTGACGCTCATGGCTTCGTCCTTCCTGGTGACCGGCCGCGCCCAGAGTGGGCGTCGGCCTCGCGTCGTGCCCGGCGCGATCGGCGACGCTGCCTCAGAAAACCTAGCTTGGGCCGCCGAAGACCTCACTCACGGAGTCGGCGAGCAGCGTCGCGCAGGACACGATCTTGACATTTGGCCGGCGCTCCGGTTCGCAGGGGGGAGCGCTCTTCTTGTCCTGCCGGGAAGAGCCGAACCACGTGGTCACGGCTATCACGCGACCCGCGCCGGCGCCCTTCGCGGCGTCGATCATCACCAGCAGCTCGGGCCTGGCCCCCGTAGTACCGACCCCGGCACCTCCCGGCGACACGAGCCGGGACCTGCGGCTATGTCGACGGCCCCCCGCTGGTGAGCGGGGGGCCGTCGTTGTCGTGCCGACTGCTGTCGAACCGGACTGCTGGGGGGACTATCGACTATCGCACAGCGGTGCGCGACCGGCCGCTGACCGCGCGGTAGATCAGCAGCGCGATGACCGCACCGATGATCGAACCGATGATGCCGGAGGGCTGGAGCAGCCCCTGGAAGGCGTCCTTCCCGAACAGGATGGCACCCAGGAAACCGCCGATGAACGAGCCGACGATGCCGAGCACGATGGTGGCGACGACGCCCATCGGGTCGCGTCCGGGAACGAGCGCGCGGGCGATGAAGCCCGCGATGGCTCCGATGATGATCAGCAGAATAATGCCCATGAGGGGTCTCCTCTATCGAGTGGCGGGTCCTTGGATCACCTAATACCCCCTCCCCGCCGACCTCACGCGGAGGTAAGGCGACGGTAACGCCATAGCCAGCGTTACTCAGCGGTAGCCTGGCCTGGTTACCGCCCGGTAGGTAGGGGGCCGAGACGAGGAGGCCCGCACCGTGGGGCACTACCGCAGCAACCTGCGTGACATCGAGTTCAACCTGTTCGAGGTGCTCGGGGCCGACGCGATCCTGGGGCAGGGTCCGTTCTCGCAGCTCGACGCGGACTCGGCGCGGGACGTCCTGCGGGAGGTCGAGCGTCTGGCGAGCCACGATCTGGCCGCGTCGTTCGCCGACGCCGACCGGCACCCCCCGGTCTTCGACGAGGCGAGCGGCACCGTGACCCTCCCGACGTCGTTCCTCAAGAGCTACCAGGCGTACGCCGACGGCGGCTGGGACAAGCTCGACCTTCCCGCGTCGCTCGGCGGGATCGGGGCGCCGGCGACGCTGCGCTGGGCAGCCACCGAGATGATCCTCGGTGCCAACCCGGCCATCTACATGTTCGGGTCGGGCGCCGGTTTCGCCGCGATCCTGCACCGCAACGGCACGCCCGAGCAGCAGCGGTTCGCCGAGCTGGCGATCGAGCGCCAGTGGGGCGGCACCATGGTGCTCACCGAGCCGGACGCCGGCTCCGACGTCGGCGCCGGGCGGGTGACGGCGACGCCGCAGCCCGACGGCACCTGGCACCTGGAGGGCGTCAAGCGCTTCATCACCTCAGCGGAGTGGGACTGGCCGGAGAACATCTTCCACCTGGTGCTCGCCCGGCCGGTAGGCGTCCCTGGCGCCGGCGGCCCGGGCACGAAGGGGCTGTCGCTGTTCGTCGTCCCGAAGTTCCAGGTCGATCTGCACACCGGCGAGCTGGGCGCGCGCAACGGCGTGCACGTCACCCACCTCGAGAAGAAGATGGGCCTGAAAGTCTCGACCACCTGCGAGGTCACCTTCGGCGAGCACGAGCCCGCGATCGGCACACTCGTCGGCGGAGTGCACAACGGCATCGCGCAGATGTTCCAGGTCATCGAGAACGCCCGGATGTTCGTGGGCGCGAAGGCCATCTCCACCCTGTCGACCGGCTACCTCAACGCACTGGCCTATGCCAAGGTCCGCGTCCAGGGTCCCGACCTCATGAGGATGACCGACAAGACGGCTCCGCGGGTAACCCTGACCCACCACCCGGACGTACGCCTCATGCTCATGCGGCAGAAGGCGTGGGCGGAGGGCCTGCGCGCCCTGGTGCTGTTCACCGCGAGCCAGCAGGACCGGGTCGAGCTGACCACGTACGAGGGCCAGGTCGACGACATGGCGGTGCGCGTCAACGACCTGCTGCTGCCGATCGTCAAGGGCTACGGCTCGGAGAAGGCGTACGAGCTGCTCGCCACCTCGCTGCAGGTGTTCGGCGGCTCCGGCTTCACCCAGGACTACCCCGTCGAGCAGTACCTCCGCGACGCCAAGGTCGACACGCTGTACGAGGGGACGACGACAATCCAGGGGATGGACCTGTTCTTCCGGAAGGTCGTCCGCGACCAGGGCCAGGCTCTGGCGTGGCTGACGACGCAGATCCAGGAGTTCAGCAAGGGCGACGGGGCCCTGGTCAGGGAGCGCGAGCTGCTGGGCCAGGCGCTCGACGACGTGCAGGCCATCGTCGGGCACTGCGTCAGCGACCTCATGAGCTCCGCGGACCACCCGGAGGACATCTACAAGGTCGGCCTGAACACCACCCGGGTGCTCATGGCGCTGGGTGACCTCGTCGTCGGCTGGCTGCTGCTGCGGCAGGCGGCCGTCGCGACCGACCGGCTCGGCACGGCTCCGTCGCACCGCGTGACCGGGCCTTCTACGCGGGCAAGGTCGCTGCGGGCTCGTGGTTCGCGGCCAACGTCTTCCCGGAGCTGACCGCCAAGCGCGCGATCGTCGAGGCCACCGACCTGTCGCTCATGGAGCTGGACGAGGCTGTCTTCTAGGTCCCGCCCGTCCGCAGCGCAGGGCGCCGCCGCGCCCGGTCCCGTGTGATCGTCGGGGCCGAGGGTAGACCGACGGTGAGCGTGGCTCCCGGCCGCGCACTCGGGAGGCACCCCGCATGGGCATCGGCGTCAGCATCTTCCTGCTCGCGCTCGGCGCGATCCTCACCTTCGCCGTACAAGCCTCGATCAGCGGGCTCGACATCCAGGTCATCGGAGTCATCCTCATGGCGGCCGGTCTGCTCGGGATCGTGCTGTTCCTGGCGGTCTTCGGGCCGCGGACGCGGCGCGACACCGTGGTGCGCGACGAGACCGTCTACCGCGAGAGGGGAACGCGCGACCGCGACGTCTACTGACGCCGGATCACTCGCACGCGGGGCGACGCCGAGCCGCAGGCAGGCTGACTCCTCAGCTGACGAGGAAGGCATCCAGGGCCACGCGCTCCGACGCTCCGGCGCCGCTGCTGTTGACGATCCGGACAGTGTGCTTGCCGGGGCCGACGTGCCGGTCGTAGACGACGCCCCGGTTGCGGGTCGTCGAGGACTAGAGGTTGAGTCTCGCGACCCGGGTGCCGTCGACGTAGACGTCGGCGGCGCCGCCGGCCGGCCCGGTGGGCATGACAAGGGCGACGTAGGCGTCCTTGCGCAGCGTGCCCTCGAACGTCACCGAGGCTTCCTGCTGCGTCGTGGATCGCTGCGCCCCTCGGGAGAAGCAGGAGCAGGGCTGCGTGGTCCAGTGCCCGGTGTAGGCGACGGTGTCGAACGAGCCGCCGCCGAGGTCGCCGTCGTAGTCGGCGATGTCGGCGAGGTAGGCCGTCTCGGTGCTGTTGCGCAGGACGGGGGACGGATTGTCGCCGGCGTAGATGCGCAGGAGGTCGTAGCCGCAGATGCCGGACGGGTCCGTGGCCGACCACTGGAGCAGCAGCTTGGTCCCGGTCCAGTCGTCCCGCGTGCTCGTCGTCTCCGCGTAGTCGAGGTTCGACACCCGGGTGTTCACGGCGAACTGCGCCTATCGGCTGCCGACCAGGGCCGGGACCGTGGTGTCGGCAGACGCGGCGGTGGAGGCGACAGGGGACGACAGCCCCATCAGCTCCTGCCGCGAGACCGGCGCCGGGGCGTGAGCAATGGCCTGCTCAGGCTGCGCTGCTTGGCGAGACGGTGGCGCTCCGCCAGCTTGTCCTTGAGGACGGTGATGCTCATGGGGCCGCCCTCCGAGGTGTCGTCGTTGACACCCTCGAAAAAGGGGATCGGGCCGGCTGACTCCGGTCCAACCGGTGATCTCGATCATGTTCGTGGATCCCAAGTCAGCGGTTGGCGAGGATCAGCAGCTCGCGGCGGGACGCCTCGGTGGGGGCGGTCTGGATCGCGCGGTCCAGGGCGCGGCGGTCCCTTGCGGTGCGGTGGTGCTTGGCCAGGCGGCGGGTGAGCGGCTTCAGGATCATGACGTCCTCCTCGTGGGGTGTGCACCTGCCACAACGCCGCAGACCGCTCCAGTGAACGACTTGGCGCCGGTGACGTCGGTCTAGGACACCGGTCACCGGCGCGCGTCACACCCCGCCTCGGGGTACCGCCGGTTCCCCTGGTCGGTGCCGGGCGTTGCGCAGCCGCACCGGCCGGCGGGCCGCAACGCGATAGTGCGGCGGCCCGGCACGGCCTATCCCTGTCACACGAGCGGCTCCATCGCGCGCAGCTGGGCTGAGCCGCGCACCGCCTCGGCGAGGTCGACGAGCGCGGCGCCGTGGCCACGTGCGAGCGCTTCGACCGGGCCCGTCAGGCGCATGTCCTCGGTGAAAGCGCTGTCGTCGAGGTACAACGCGGGTGCCAGCGTCTGCACGGCGAAGAAGCTCGACAGCACCGCGCGCAGGCCGTCGGTCGCCAGGAAGTGGTGTCCGCTGGCACCGGTCATGACGATCGCCGCAGCGGTGCCTCGCAACGGAGCTGCCGTCTCGCCGTGCCTGCCGCGCTGGAGCTTCTCCAGCAGGCCCTTCAGCTGCGAACTGTAGGTCGTGCGGTACACCGGGCTCCCGAAGACGACAGCGTCTGCCGCGTCGATGAGGGGGAGCACATCCTCGGTGGCCGTGTCGGCCAGTTCGACCAGGGAGGTACGGGCCCCCGACGCCGCGGCCCCCACAAGCAGGCTGGTGACGGCGGTCGCGGTGCGGCCGCCTGACCGGGGACTGGCGACGACTCCGAGGACTGTCGGTGCGGCCATGCTCAGTTCTCCGGCATCCAGGTAGGCACGGGCATGCTGCCCTGAGCCGGAGGCGAGGGAGAGGGACATGCCACGGCGGTGCGGGTCGGGACCCTGGTCTGCGTCACGGCCGCCACGGTAGATCCTCCGCTCCCCGGCTCGACCAACCCGGCAGGGCAGGGGGAGAGCCCTCTGCGAGCCGTGCGCAGGCCTGCCACCGCGAGAGGCAGGACGGAGCGGGGTCCATCTCGTGGACCCCGCTCCGCCGTCTCACCGCGTCGCGCTGCCGGATCGTCGTATCGCGCTGCTCAGGCGTGCCGCAGGCCCGCCTCGACGAGCAGCGGCATGACCTCGTCGCCGAACTGCTTGAGCTCCTCGTTGTAGTCGATGAGCCCCATGATCATCCCGTCCATGCCCGCTTCGCTGAGCTTGCCCAGCTCCTCGACCACCTGCTCCGGTGTCCCCACGATCGGGTAGCCGCCCCAGCCGGCGATGAAGCGCTCCTGCATCTCCTTCACCGCGTGGTCGAAGGACTGGCTGGCGCCCGAGCCGGCGATCTTGATGACGTTGCCGGCAGCGCCCCAGTCACCCTCGTCGACGACCTGCTGGAAGGCCCGCTTGGCCTCCGCCTCGGTGTCGCGGCAGACGATCAGGCCGTAGGTCATCACCGAGATGTCGCGCTGGTAGTCCTCGCGCGCCTTCGCACGCACCGTCTTGGTGTAGTTCGCGATGTTCTCCAGCGTGTCGAGCGAGGCGAAGTTGACATCGACGTTGCGGGCGGAGAACTCGATGCCCGAGGGCGAGTTGCCTGCGTTGATCAGGGCTGGTCGAGGCGCCTGGTGCGGCTTGGGATAGGCCTCGACGTCGCGGCCGGTGAAGTACTTGCCCTCGAAGTCGAAGGAACCGGGCTCGGTCCACAGCTTGAGCACGTAGTCGAGCCACTCCTGACCGAAGGCGTAGCGCTCGTCGTGCTGGCGCTGCTCCCCGCCGAACATCTCCATCTCGGGCGGCACCCAGCCCATGACCAGGTTGAGGCCGAAGCGGCCTCCCGAGATGTGGTCGATCGTGGTCGCCGCCTTCGCCGCCACGATCGGATGGACCGTCGGCAGGTGCGACGTCGAGCAGATGGCGATCCGCTCGGTGGCCTGGGCCAGGCCGGCCGCCCACGCGTACGTCTCGAAGCAGTTGCCGTTGAAGTTGGTCGAGCCGCCAAAGCCCTTCCACCGAGCGACCGGGACCATGGCCTCCATGCCCAGCGCGTCGGCCCGCTGCGCGATCTCCAGGGTGTGCTGCCACGTCACCTGGTAGGTGGTGGGGGCGTGCGACATGATCAGGCCGTACGAGCAATTGGTGCCGAACAGGCCGAGCTTCATCTTCTGGTCGTTGAACAGCGGGTTGGTGCCGGTCCGGTCCACGAGTGGCTGCGTCTCGTCGGCGGGGCGCGGCTCGGTCGGGTCAAGCCCGAGCCGCTCGTTAGCTGTCATGGTCATGGGCTGTCTCCTTCGTCGGCCAGGGCGGGGCGGTCGGCGACGCGAGCGGCGGGTCAGCTCCTCGCCGGAGCTGCCGTGTGTCGTACGCCACCTGAGCCGACGGTAGGGCCGACACGGAGCCGCGGACAGCCGCGCAGCGCGACCTGGCACCCGTCCAGCGCAGCACTGCGGCGACCGGGTCCGGGGCAGGGCGACGACGAGCCGCAGCACCGGGGTGCTGCGGCTCGCGTGCCTCTCGCGGTGACAAGACCTCCTACGCCCAGAAGGTGGGGGTGCCCCCGCTGGCTGTGTCGGGACGCGGCTCAGCCGAGCTGGAACGGATCCCGAGTACCGCCGGTGAGCTCGATGAACACCGACTTGTTCTCCGTGTACTCGTTGAGGGCCTCCATGCCGTTCTCCCGGCCGATCCCGCTGGCGCCGAAGCCGCCGAAGGGCATGTTGGGGGCGACGACGCGGTAGGCGTTGACCCAGACCGTCCCGGCCCGCAGCTTCGCGGCCACCCGGTGCGCGCGGTGGACGTCCTTCGTCCAGACCGCACCCGCGAGGCCGTACGGCGTGTCGTTGGCCAGCTTCAGCGCGTCGGCCTCGTCGGTGAAGGTGTAGGCCGCGAGCACGGGCCCGAACACCTCCTCGCGGACGATGGTGCTCTCCGGCGTCACGCCGGTGACGACGGTGGGCTTCACGAAAAGCCCGCCGCGCTCGGCGTCGGCCTCGCCGCCGCAGGCGAACGTGGCGCCCTCCTGCTCGGCGCCCTCCAGGTAGCCCAGCACCTTCTCGTACTGCGGGCGGTTCGCCACCGGACCCATCTCGGTGTCCGGGTCGGTGGGGTCGCCGAGCTTGATGGTGTTCGCGCGCGCCACGACCTTCTCGATGAGGGCGTCATGGACGTCCTCATGGACGATCAGCCGGGAGCCGGCCATGCAGGTCTGGCCCGTCGCGGCGAAGACCCCGGCGATCAGGCCGTTGGCCGCGGCGTCGAGGTCGGCGTCGGCGAACACGATCTGGGGGCTCTTGCCGCCCAGCTCGAGGGTGACCCGGTTGAGGTTGGCGCCGGCGGCCTGGGCGACCTTCACACCCATCGCGGACGAGCCGGTGAAGGCCACTTTGTCGACACCGGGGTGCGCGGCCAGCGCCTCGCCGGTCGAGCGGTCCCAGCCGGTGACGACGTTGAACACCCCGGCCGGCAGGCCGGCCTCGAACAGCACCTCGGCGAAGGCGACCGTGGACGCCGGGCAGTGCTCGGAGGGCTTAACCACGCACGTGTTGCCGGCCGCGAGCAGCGGCGCGAGCTTGAACGTCAGGAGCAGCAGCGGGGAGTTCCAGGGGGTGATCGCGGCGACCACCCCGACCGGCTCGCGGGTGGTGTAGCCGAAGTAGTTGGGGTTGACCGGCGGGACCGTGCGGCCCTCGAGCTTGTCGGCCAGCCCGGAGAAGTAGTAGTACCACTGGGGAAGGACCGTGAGCTGGCCGAGCATCTCGCGCAGCAGTTTGCCGGAGTCGTTGACCTCGAGCCTGGCCAGCCGCTCCGCGTTGGCCGCGATGCCGTCGCCGACCTTGCGGAGGATCGCGGCGCGCTGGAAGCCCGTCATCTGCCCCCAGTCACCGTCGAGCGCGGCACGGGCAGAGGCCACGGCCTCGTCGACGTCCTCGGGGGCCCCGTCGGCGAGCCGGGCCCACGGCCGCTGCTCGTACGGGTTCTCCGACTCGAACGTCTTCCCGGACGCAGCGTCGACGGACTTGCCGCCGATGAAGAGCTTGAACTCTTGGAGCTCAGGGGTGGAGGTGGCGGACGTCATGGACCTTCTCCTCGGCTGGGGTGCTCTGGGGTGCTGGGGCTCACGGGTGCCGTGCCGGGCACGCCACGTGGGACTGACGGTAGGCACGCGGCGGCGCCCCGGCTATCCGCCGGGTGCTGCCCTGTGGCCGCAGAGCGCACCCGCCGTGCCAGCGTGCGGACGGCTGCCGGTACGGCGGCGCCGTCACGCGTGCGGGGAGTCCGGCCAGTGAGCGGCGGCCAGCTCGGCGCGCGACCCGCCCCGCTCGACGTGGGACACCGACGCGCGCCCGGTCAGCTGGGTCACCCGTCGGGCCGCCTCGCGGTAGGTCGCCAGGTCCACCCCGGTGTGCACCCCGACGTCCTGGCACAGCACCAGAAGATCCTCCATCGGCGCGTTGCCGAGCACGGCAGGATCGCCGGGGAACCACATATCCCCGCCGAGGCCGCAGAACGCCCCCTCCAGCCAGTCCGCGCCGGCCTGCATGGCGGCCAGGGCGTTGGCCATCGCCAGGCCGTTGCGGTTGTGCAGGTGCACGCCGATCTGCAACCCCGGATGGCGGTCGCGCACGTGGTGGATGCCTTCAGCGATCTCCCGGGGGTGCTCCATCCCGGTGGTGGCGGCGAGGTAGACGCCGCTGGCGCCGGCGTCCACCGCCGCGTCGACCACGCGATCGAGCTCCTCGCGCGGCACCGGGCCACGGGCGGGAGCGAAGAACGCGCACGCGACAGCAACGACGAGCCGGGCTCCGCCGCCGCGAGCGGCGCCGGCGATCTCCGGCAGATCGGCCAGGAGCTCGACCGTGCCGCGGCGCTGGTTGCGACGGCTCATCTCCTCGTCGGCGGACACGACCGCGACGATCTCCTGCAGTCCGCACTGCGCGGCCCGGTGCGCCCCGCGGGCGTTGGGCACCAGGCCGCGGTAGACGACGCCGTCCGGGCGGGGCACCGCGGCCATCACCGCCTCGGCGTCGGCGAGCTGCGGCAGCACCGACGGGTGCGCGAAGGACACTGCCTCGATCTCCCGGAAGCCGGCGGCCAGGAGCATCTCGACGATCTCCACCTTCGCCGACGTCGGCACCGGCTCGGGGACGGCCTGCAGCCCGTCCCGCAGACCCACCTCGACGAGCCGGACGTGGGCGGGCAGCCCGAGTGGCGAGGTCATCAGCGCCTCCAGGTGGAGTGGGGGACGTCCGGGCGCAGCCGCCTGGACGGGAGTGGCCGGGAGCGTTGGCCGGGGGGGTCGGGCCGGATCACACCAGCAGCCGGAAGATCGGGTCGTCGGGGTCGAGCCGCCGGGCGTCCGCCGAGGACGCCGCCATCCGCTCCAGCAGGGCGCCGATGTCCTCCCGCCTGCCGAGCTCGATCCCGACGACGGCGGGCCCGGTCTCGCGGTTGTTGCGCTTGACGTACTCGAACAGCGTGATGTCGTCGTCGGGGCCGAGGACGTCGGCGAGGAAGCGCCGCAGGGCACCGGGTTCCTGGGGGAAGTCGACCAGGAAGTAGTGCTTGAGCCCCTCGTAGACCAGCGACCGCTCCACGACCTCGCTGTAGCGGCTGACGTCGTTGTTGCCGCCCGAGATGACACAAACCGTGACCTGCCCCGGCAGCGGCTGCACGGTGTCGCCGAGCGCTGCCGTGGCGAGGGCCCCGGCCGGCTCCGCGATGATCCCGTCCTGCTGGTAGAGCCGCAGCATCTCCGAGCAGACCCGCCCTTCGTCCACCGTCGTGACGGCGCTGACGTGATCGCGTACGAGCGGGTAGGTGACCCGGCCGGCGGTACGGACCGCCGCCCCGTCGACGAACGCGTCCACCCGCGGCAGCGGCACCGGTGTTCCGGCCGCCAGCGCCGCCGCCATGCACCCGGCACCCGCCGGTTCGACGCCCACGACCCGGACCGAGGGGTGTCGCTGCGCCAGCCAGGTGGCCATGCCCGCGACCAACCCGCCGCCGCCCACCGGCACGACCACGACGTCCGGGGCGCCGCCCAGCTGCTCGACGATCTCAAGGGCCACGGTGCCCTGGCCGGCGATCGTGCGCGGGTCGTCGAAGGCAGGGACGAGCGTCGCGCCGCTGGCCTCGCTGTCACGGGTCGCCTCCTGCTGCGCGTCCTCGTAGACGTCCCCCCGGACCAGCACCTGCACGCTGTCCCCGCCCAGCCACGTGATGCGGTCGCGCTTCTGCCTCGGCGTCGTGCGCGGCACGTAGATCCGGCCGGCGATCCCGAGCTCGCGACAGGCCCAGGCCACCCCCTGGGCGTGGTTGCCGGCGCTGGCACAGACGACGCCCGCGTCGCGGGCCGCACCCTGCACCTGGGCCATGAGGTTGTACGCCCCGCGGAGCTTGTAGGAACGGACCACCTGCAGGTCCTCCCGCTTGAGCCAGACCTCGCCTCCGACCAGCTCGGACAGCTGCTGGTTGCGCTGCAGCGGGGTGCGCGACGACACCCCCTGGAGGCGGACGCCGGCCGCTTCCACCGCCTCCGCGTCGACGGCAGGCGCGTCCTCGGCGGCGGCCGCTGCGGTTCCTACCGACACGCTGTCCTCCTGGGCTCACTCGGGTTCTATCCGGGCAAGTCTGCCCTCCCGCACCGCTCGAGAGATCCGCTGGGGCCCGCCCTCGGCAGCGGGACGGCGCCCTCGCCGGTGCGGTCAGCCGACCCCGCCGGCTGCGAGCGGCCGGCGGCCTCCCCGCCGTACCTGCGCGAGCAGCCCGCCGGAGCGCAGGACGTCGCGCTCGCCGGCGGTCAGGTCGAGGGCGAGTCGAAGCCCGGCATCGCCGTCGACCTGCGCCGTCACGCTCTCGTCACCCGAGACCAGTGCCGCGGCCAGACCCCGCACGCGCCAGCGCTGACCCACCTCCGGCGCGGGTCCCGGAGCGCCGTCGGGCAGCACCAGCGGGACGATGCCCACCGCGATGAGGTTGCGGCGGTGGATGCGGGCGTAGCTGCGGGCGGCGACCACGCGCACGCCGAGGTGCAGGGGGACGAGCGCCGCGTGCTCCCGGGACGAGCCCTGGCCGTAGTTGTGGCCGCCGACGATGATCCCGCCTCCCCAGGACAGGGCGCGGTCGTGGAACCCGGGGTCGAGGCGCTGGAACATGAACCGCGCACACTCCGCGATGTTCGACCAGACCGACATGGCGACGGCGCCGTCGGGCGCCATGTCGCCGGTGGAGATGTCGTCGCCCACCACGACGAGGACCCGCGCGTCGAGATCGTCGGGCACGGCGTCCGGCATCGGGGGCGACACGAGGTTGCTGCCGCGTTCCACCACGACCGCGCGTCGTTCGGCCGGTGGCAGGACGGCGGTGATGTGCCGGTCGTGCACGCCGAGGTCCGGGGGCGTTGCCGGCCGCAGCGAAGGACGCTGCGCCGACCGGGGATCGGTGATCTCACCCGCGAGCGCACTCGCGGCCGCGGTCGACGGGGAGCACAGGTAGACGCAGTCCTCGGCGGTCCCGCTGCGACCGGGGAAGTTTCGGTTGAACGTGCGCAGCGACGGCTCGCCCCTCAGCGGGGCCTGGCCGATCCCCACGCACGGCCCGCACACCGGCTCCAGCATCCGGGCCCCGGCCTGCATGAGGTCCTGGTAGACGCCGGAAGAGATGATGGTATCGAGAATCTGCCGGGAGCCGGGGGTGACCGTGAGCTGCACGCCGGGGTGCACGGCGCCGGTGCGCAGGGCGGCGGCGACGGTGGCGAGGTCCTCGTAGGAGCTGTTGACCGACGAGCCGACGCAGACCTGCACCACCGCCGTGCCCGCCGCCTGGCTCACCGGCACCACGTTGCCCGGTGACTGCGGCAGCGCGACCAGGGGCTCGAGCGCGGCCAGGTCGACGCGCTCGACCGCGTCGTAGGTGGCACCGGCGTCCGCGGACAGCGGCCGGAAGTCCGCCTCGCGGTCCTGGCCCACCAGCCAACGGCGGGTCTCCTCGTCGGACGGGAACAGGCCCGTCGTCGCACCCGTCTCCACGATCATGTTGCAGATGGTGGCGCGTCCGGAGGTGGAAAGACCGCGGACTCCCTCGCCGAAGAACTCGAACACCACCCCCCGGCCGCCGCGCACGCCGTAGCGGCGCAGGAGCTCGAGCACGACGTCCTTGGCCTCGACGGCCGGGGCGAGCCGTCCGGTCAGCTCCACGCCGACCACCGCGGGGCACGGCAGCTCGAAGCCGTGGCCGGCCATGGCGACCGCCACCTCGAGGCCGCCCGCTCCGGTCGCGAACATCCCGGCGGCGCCGGCCATGGTCGTGTGCGAGTCGGCGCCGACCAGCAGCCCGCCAGGGCGCGCGAAGCGCTCCAGGTGGACGTAGTGCGAGATGCCATGGCCGGGCGGTGAGAACCGCAGACCGTAGCGCTCGGAGAACGACCTGAGGTAGCGGTGGTCCTGCATGTTCTTGTCGTCGATCTGCAGGACGTTGTGGTCGACGTACATGACCGCGAGCGGCACGGCGACCTCGTCCGCGCCGAGCATCTCGAACTGCATCGCGGTCATCGTGCCGGTGGCGTCCTCCACCAGAACCTGGTCCACCCGGACGGCGATGTCGCTCCCGGGCACCAGCCGCCCCGCTGCCAGGTGTGCGCGCAACAGCTTGGTCGTGAGGTTGTCGGGCACGGTCAGACCTCACCGCCCGCCTCGTCGATGGAGGCGCGCGCCAGCGCCTTCACCTGCTCGGTGTGCGCGTAGACGAGCCGCTTGGCGCCCTCGACGTCGGCCCGTGCGAGGGCCTCGACGAGAAGCCCGTGGTGCACCACGTCGAACTCCTGCCACCAGCTCCGGTTGCTCATCGTCCGGGTCCAGAAGGCGGGGATGCCGAGCCGGCTGTACAGCTCGGCCAGCGGTGGGCACCCGGCGAGCTCGACCAGCTGGTGGTGGAAGGCGTGGCTGACCGCGAGGAACTCCGGCAGGTGCGGCGCGGGGGCCGCCACGATGCGGGCGAGGGCGTCGGCCGACTCCCGCAGAAGCCGCAGGTCCGGACGGCTGCCGCGGCCCACGGTGCGGTCGAGGACCGCGACCTCGACGGCGCACCGCGCGTCGAACAGCTGCTCCACGGCCGTCGTGTCGAGCGGCATGACCACGTAGCCGCTGCCCTGCCGAGCCACCAGCCCGTCCGTGCACAGCTTGGTGAAGGCGTAGTAGAGCCGCGTCGCGTCGATCGCGAGGTCGCCCGCCAGCTGATCGAGGTCGAGCAGCTCTCCGACCGGCAGGCTGCGCGACACGACCCGGTCGCGTACCTCCCGGTAGGCCGACTCGTCCAGGGTCGTCTCGAGACGGCCGAAGCGGCCGCGGAAGTAGGTCAGCGGTGCCCCCTCGGCTGCGGAGGCGTGACGGACATGTGCCAGGAAGACGGTGTGCGTCCCGCCGGTCACGGTCTCCGCGACCTCGCACTCCAGCTGGGCGAGGGCGCCGCCGATGAGGGGCACGCCGATCTGTCCCCGTACGAGGTCGACGCCCTGGAACTTGTCCGGCCCCTTCTTCGCGAACTGGGAGGCGATCCGGTCCTGGCCCTCGGCCAAAATGTTCACCCCGAACGTCCCGGAGGCGAGAACCGCGACCTGGGTGTCGCTGGTCCGGTTGAGGCAGATGAGGAGCATCGGCGGGTCCATCGACAACGACGAGACGGCACTCGCGGTCGTACCGCGGTCCTCCCCGTCGCTGGTCGTCGTGATCACCGTGACACCGCTGGTGAAGCGCCCGATGACCTCGCGGAACACGTCCTGCTCCAGGACGGCGGCGGACCGGTGGGCGGTCGACGGGGCACTTGTCACGAGCATTCCTTCTTCTCGGCTGTCGTCGTGCTCTCGGCCGGCGGGAGGGGTCACACCACGCCGTCCTGGTGCAGGGCGGCGATCTCCTCGTCGGTCAACCCGACCAGCTCCCGCAATACGGCGTCGGTGTGCTCGCCCAATGCCGGGCCGGCCCACCGCACCTCACCGGGCGTCCGGCTCAGCCGGGGCACCACAGCCTGCATGAGGACGTCGCCGTGCTGGGGGCTGGCGACCCGTACCAGGGACTCGCGGGCCCGGAAGTGCGGGTCGTCGACCATGTCGGACGGCTGGTACACCAGCCCGACCGGGACGCCGTTCTCGTGCAGGAGGCCGAGGACCGCCTCCGAACGCTGGCCACCCGTCCAGCTCCCGATCAGCCCGTCGAGCTCCGACATGTGTTCGCCGCGGGACCGGTGGTCGGCGAAGCGGACATCCTTGGCCAGCTCGGGCCGGCCCATCGCCTCGGTGAGCCGCAGGAAGACGGAGTCCTGGTTCGCCGCGATGAGGACCTGACCGTCGAGGGTCGGGTAGACGTTGCTCGGGGCGATACCCGGCAGCGTCGCCCCCGTGCGCTGACGGTTCACCCCGGTGGCGTTCCACTCGGCGACGAGCGACTCGGTCACCGCCAGGACGCTCTCGTAGATGGCGGCGTCGACCACCTGCCCCAGCCCGGTCCGGTGCCGCGACTCCAACGCGGCCAGGGCGCCGATCGCGCCCATCATGCCGGTGAGCGAGTCACCGATGGACAGCCCCACGCGGATGGGCGGCCCGTCCGGGAAGCCGGTCAGCGCGCGCAATCCCCCCATCGCCTCCCCGATCGAGGCGTAGCCCGCGCGACGGGCGTAGGGACCGTCCTGGCCGAAACCGCTGACCCGGACCATGATCAGGCCCGGGTTCGTCACCGAGAGGTCGTTCCAGCCCAGGCCCCAGCGCTCCAGGGTGCCTGGACGGAAGTTCTCGATCAGGATGTCGGCCCGCTCGACCAGCCGACGCGCGAGCGCCTGGCCCTCGGCCTGCCGCAGGTCCACCGTCACGCTGCGCTTGTTGCGCCCAGTGACCTGCCACCACAGCGAGTCGCCGGTGGTCGAACGGGTGCCCCACTGCCTCAGCACGTCGCCCGTCCGCGGCGGCTCCACCTTGATGACCTCCGCGCCGAGGTCGCCCAGGAGCTGCCCGCAGAACGGCCCGGCGATCACCTGCCCAAGCTCGATGACGCGGATCCCGGACAACGGTCCAGACGTAGGCCCGTCCGGGCCGTCACCCGGCCCCCGGGCCGGCGCCGGTGCCTGCTCCCCGGGGGGCGCCATGGCCGCCGGATCGGCTTGCCCGGGCGTCACTGCGACAGGTCCTGCTCGTCCTCGAGCCGGAACCCGATCTTCATCGTGACCTGGAAGTCGGCGACGCGGCCGTCGGCCAGGTGCCCACGGATCTGACCCACCTCGAACCAGTCCATGTTCCGGATGGTCCGGGCAGCCCGCTCGATGCCGTTGCGGACGGCTGCGTCGATACCGTCAGGCGACGTCCCGACGATCTCGGTGAGACGGTAGACGTGGTCGGACAAGGCTTCTCCTCAGGTGGGGCCTGGAACGGCTACGGGGATCGGGGGGTGCGACTGCTGCGGGGAATCGTCAGGGCGGAGGTCGACAGTCAGGGGCTTCAGGCCGAGGTGTCGTTCCGAAGGCCGTTCTTCTGCAGGACGGGCAGCACCTCCTGGCCGAACTCCTTCAGCTCCTTCGCGTAGTCCAGGAAGCCGAAGATGGCGCCCCCGACGCCAGCGTCACTGAACTGCGCGAACTGCTCGGCAACCTGCTCCGGCGTACCGATCAGGTTCGGACCACCCCAGCCCGCGATGAAGCGTTCCTGGAACTGCTTGATCTGCGTGCCGAACGACTGGCTCTGCAGGCCGAGGACCTCCATGATGATCTCCGCCCCGGGCCAGTCACCCGCGTCGAGAATGGCCTGGTGGGCAGCCTTCGCCTCCTTCTCGGTCTCCCGACAGACCACGAGGCAGTACGTCCAGACGTCGATGTCGCGCTCGTAGGTCCCGTTGGCCAGCGCCTTGATCCGGCGTACGTAGTCCGGCATCTCCTCGGTGGGCAGCGCAATGAGGTTGACGTCGACGTTCCTCGCGGAGAAGTCCATGCCCGCCGGTGACGCACCGGCATTGAGCAGCAGCGGGCGGGGGTCGAGGATCGGCTTGGGGTAGGCGTGGGCGCCGTGCGACTGGAAGTACTTGCCCTCGAAGTCGAAGTCGAAGCTGCCGTCGTTGTCGCTCCAGAGCTTCTGGCAGAAGTCCAGCCACTCCTGCCCGTAGGCGTAGCGCTCGTCGTGCTCGAGCTGCTGACGGCCGAAGAGCTCCATCTCCGGCGTGAACCAGCCCATCACCAGGTTCATGCCGAACCGGCCGCCGGAGATGTGATCGATCGTCGTCGCCATCTTTGCGGCGACGATGGGGTGGATCGTCGGCACGTGCGTGGTCGAGAAGACCTGGATGTTCTCCGTGGCCTGCGCCAGACCGGCCGCCCAGGTGAACGTCTCGTAGCAGACGCCGTTGAAGTTGGTGTCGCCACCGAACCCGGTCCACCGACCGACAGGCACCATGGCCTCCAAGCCCAGTTGGTCCGCCGTGCGGGCGATCTCGAGCTGCTGGTCCCAGGTGACCCGGAAGCCGGTCGGAGCCTCGCTCATGACCACCCCGCCGCTGCAGTTCGAGGAGAAGATCCCGAGCTTAAGCTTCTGGTCGTTCATCGGGGCGGTGTCGGCGAGCGACTTGGTGTGTCCCAGGAGCCCGTCGGCCCGGTGCGCCGGATAGGTCATGCGTTCCTCCGTCAGATCGTGCGGCGGGCTGGCCGCGCGGCCCGGTCTTCGCCCGGGCGACGGTAGGGCCGGCGTGCCGGCCGGCACTATCCCCGGGGTGCGAAGTCGTCAGCCGCTCACGGCGAGGGAGGCGCGCGGAGCTCGCCAACCGGACTCCGTCAGAGCCGGAGCGTGGCGCTGGGCAGCTCGCCGAACCGCTCGCGGTACTGCTGCGCGAAGCGGCTCTGGTGGAAGAACCCCCAGCGCATGGCCACGTCGGTCACGCGCACCGTCGCGGGGTCGCTGCGGAGCAGTTCCGCGCGCACGTGGTCCAGTCGCATCCGGCGCAGGTAGCTCATGGGCGACTCGCCGAACGTCTGCTGGAACGACGCGTGCAGGGTCCGCACACTCATGCAACCCACCTTGGCGAGCTCCTGAGGGCTGAGGGGCTCCTCCGCGTTGGCCTGCATGTACTCCACGACCGGGGCGAGCCGGCCGTAGCGCACCACCTCCGCTGGCGCCGTCAGCGCGGTGGTGAACTGGTGCCGGCCGGCGTACAGCAGTTGTGTCATGACGAACGCCTCCAGCTGCTCCCGGGCCAGCGGCATGTCCGCGAGCCCACCCGGCCGGTCGAGCTCGGCTGCGAGGAACTGCACGGCGTGGAACAGGCTGCTGCCCGCGCCGGTCGTCAGGTCCAGGCCGAACTCGAAGTCGAGGACCTCGGCGACCGGGCGACCCAGCAGCTCGCCGAGATGGCTCTCCAGGCTGCTCCGCGACAGCTTGAGGATCAGCTGCTCCGTGTCAGGCTGCCAGCGGACGGTGTTGCGCTTGGTCGGGCTGAGGACGAGGCCGCGGGTCCCTGCGGCGGTGCGCTCTCTCGCGCCGTCCGACCGGTCGGCGTCGGTCTCCCCCATCACCGTGAGGTTCACGTGATAGCAGTCCTCGGTCGGCGGCATCACCAGCTCGGTCGAGGCTTGGTAGGTCAGGAACCCCAGGGTGAGGTGGTGATCCGACACGGCGTTGAGCGTCATGTCGACGGTGTCGTGGTCGGCCGTGAGCTCGTGGGGCAGGTAGATGCGCGTGACGGCGTCGTGGGCCTCCTCCAGGCTCCGAGTGTCCACCACGGCGAACCGCGACAACGGCAGGGGTCGCCGGCCGTCCTGCAGCACCTTGTTCGCCATGCTCGCCTCACCTCCCCGCGAGACTGCGCTGGTGCGGTGCCTGTGTTCCAGGTCACCCCGTGAAGGATAGGGGCGCGGCGTGGGAGGCCGTACTCGGGTCGCCGAGCTCGGAGTGGTGTGGGTCGTCGACCTCAACCGCCAGTCCCTCGACCGGGGTGGTGCCCACGGTGGTGACGATCGTGGGCGATGGGAGCCCTCGTCACCGAGGCGCTCGCCGCCGCCGACCGGCTCGAAGCGCTGGGCAGGCCTGCCGACGTGGTCTGCGTGACCAGCCCCGAGCGCCTCTTGCAGGCGGTCCAGGCCCGCCGCTGGCACGCGGAGACTTCGACAGCGTCTACCGCTACCACCACCTCGACACCGACAGCCTCGTCGGCGCCGCCCTCGACGTCCTCGGATGAGCCGGCGCGTCGCTAGGACCAGGCCAGCGCGGTCGCCGGGTCGGCCAGGACGCGGGCGATGGCGGACAGGAACTGCGAGCCGAGCTGGCCGTCGACGTTGCGGTGGTCGAACGACAGCGACAGCTGGGTCACCTGGCGTACGACGACCTGCCCGTCCACCACCCAGGGCATCGGCCGGACCGCGCCGAAGCACAGGATCGCGCTCTCCCCCGGGTTGAGGATCGGCGTGCCGCTGTCGACCCCGAAGACGCCGACGTTGGTGATGGTGATCGTGCCGCGGGCCATGTCGGCGGGGGTGGTGCGACCCTCACGGGCGGTGGCGACCAGCTCCTGGAGCGCCCGGGCCAGCTCGACGAGCGACATCGCGTCGGCGTCCTTGATGTTGGGCACGAGCAGCCCGCGGGGGGTCGCCGCGGCGATCCCCAGATGCACGTAGCCCTTGACGACGATCTCCTGCGCGGCGTCGTCCCAGGTACTGTTGACCTCGGGGTGGCGCTGCACGGCGAGCAGCAGCGCCTTGGCGACGAGCAGCAGCGGCGTGACCTTGACGCCGGCGAACTCCGGCAACGCCGTGAGCCGGCCGAGCAGCTCCATCGACGGGGTGATGTCGAGGGAGACGAACTCGGTGACGTGTGGCGCGGTGAACGCCGAGCCCACCATCGCCGTCGCGGTCGCCTTGCGGACGCCCCTGACGGGCACGCGGCGCTCCCGGGTCGCCGGGTCGTAGGACGGGGCGGCGGGCGCGAGCACCTCCACGCTCCCGAGCGGGTGCGTGGCCGCCGCCTCGACATCGGCCCGGGTGACGGTGCCCTGCGGGCCGGTGCCGGTGAGGACGGACAGGTCGACGCCGAGGTCCTTGGCGAGCTTGCGGACCGGCGGCTTGGCCAGCACCGTCACCGCACCGGCCGCCTGCGCCGCCGAACGCCCCACGGCGGCGGCCGAGACCCGGGCGGCGGTCGCCGGCGGCGGGGGCACGACGGGGGGCGCGGGCGGGCGGGGCGCGTCGACCCGTGGGCGTCGGGTGGCCGCCCCGGACTTCGGTCCGTAGCCGACGAGGGTCGCCGTACGGCCGTTGGCGGCGGTCTCGCCGATCAGAGCGCCGGCGGCCTCCGCCGGCACGGTGTCGGCGACCAGCTCGGCCCGGGTGCCGACGGCGGACGCGGCCTTCGGGGCGGCCGACTCGACCGGGTTGGCGGCCGCGCCGGCCGCGGCGTTGCCGGCTGCGGTGGCCGGTAGCGCGGTGTCGGGTTCCATGGTGTCGGGTTCCATGGTGTCGGGTTCCATGGTGTCGGGTTCCATGGTGGCCGGTTCCGCGGTGGCGGCGGTGGAGGGGCCGGCCGGGTCGAGCGGGCCGGCCGACGGGTCGGTGTCGACCGTGATGATCGGCGCGCCGACGTCGACGACCTCGCCGGCCTGGTGGTGGAGCTCGTGGACGACACCGGCGTAGGGCGAGGGCACCTCGACCGCGGCCTTCGCGGTCTCCACCTCGACGATGAGCTGGTTGAGGGTGATCGCGTCGCCGGGCGCGACGAACCACTGCAGGATCTCGCCCTCGGTGAGCCCCTCGCCGAGGTCGGGGAGCCGGAACTGCTGCAGGCGATCCACTAGTACGCCAGCGATCGGTCGACGGCGTGCAGGACCCGGTCGAGGTCGGGGAGGTAGTCCTCCTCCGAGCGCGACGGCGGGTAGGGCGTGTCGAATCCGGTCACCCGCAGCACCGGCGCCTCCATCTCGTAGTAGAGCTCCTCGCTGACCCGGGCGGCGATCTCCGCGCCGAGGCCGACGTAGGACGGCGCCTCGTGGACGACGACGAGGCGCCGGGTGCGACGGACCGAGGCGAGGACGGTGGGCAGGTCGAGCGGCGACAGCGAGCGCAGGTCGACGACCTCGAGGTGGCGGCCCTCCTGCGCCGCAGCCGTCGCGGCGTCGAGGCAGGTGCGCACCATCGGGCCGTAGGCCACCACAGTGGCGTCCGTGCCGGCCCGGACGACTGCCGCGGACCACAGCGGCAGCGCAGGCGCGGCCTCCGTGTCCACCTCACCCTTCTCCCAGTAGCGGCGCTTGGGCTCGAAGAACAGGACCGGGTCGTCGGAGGCGATCGCCTGCCGCAGCATCGCGTGCCCGTCGGCCGGGTTGCTGCAGGTCACGACCTTGAGCCCGGCCGTATGCGCGAAGTAGGCCTCCGGGCTCTCGCTGTGGTGCTCGACCGCGCCGATGCCACCGCCGTACGGCACCCGGATCGTCACCGGCATCCGCACCTTGCCGCGCGAGCGCGCGTGGATCTTCGCCAGCTGGCTGACGATCTGGTCGTACGCCGGGTAGATGAAGCCGTCGAACTGGATCTCGCAGACCGGCCGGTAGCCCCGGATCGCCAGGCCGATCGCGGTGCCGACGATGCCGGACTCGGCGAGCGGGGTGTCGAAGACGCGGTCCTCACCGAAGTCCTTCTGCAGGCCGTCGGTGACCCGGAAGACGCCACCGAGCTTGCCGATGTCCTCGCCCATCAGGACGATCTTCGGGTCCTTCTCCATCGCGGTGCGCAGCGCCTCGTTGAGGGCCTTGGCGAGCGTGAGGACGGCCATCAGTGGCTCCGGTCCGCGAAGCCGGCGAGGTAGCCGGCGTGGGTGCGCCGCTGCTCGGCGAGCAGCGGCGTCTGCTCGACGTAGACGTCGTCGAACATCGCCAGCGGGTCGGGGTCGGGCATCTCCAGGCAGCCCTTGCGGATGCGGGCGGCGAGCGCGTCCGCGTCGGCCTCCAATCTGCCGAAGAAGTCGCTGTCGACCAGCTGCTGGCGGTAGAGAAAGGACTTCATCCGCTCCAGCGGGTCCTTGAGCTTCCACGCCTCCAGCTCGCTCGACAGCCGGTAGCGGGTCGGGTCGTCGGAGGTGGTGTGCGCGCCCATCCGGTAGGTGAAGGCCTCGATGAGCGTCGGGCCCTGCCCGCTGCGGGCGTCGTCCAGCGCCTTGCGGGTCACGGCGTACGACGCCAGCACGTCGTTGCCGTCCACCCGCACGCCGGGGAAGCCGAAGCCGCGGGCGCGCTGGTAGAGCGGGATCCGGGTCTGCGTCGCAGTCGGGGTGCTGATGCCCCACTGGTTGTTCTGGCAGAAGAAGACGACCGGGGCCCCGTAGACGCTGGCCCACACGAACGCCTCGTTGACGTCGCCCTGGCTGCTCGCCCCGTCGCCGAAGTAGGCGATGGCGGCCTCGCCGGTGCCGTCGCCCGCCTCGGAGCCGCCGACCGCACCGTCCTTCTGGATGCCCATGGCGTAGCCGGTCGCGTGCAGCGTCTGGCTGCCGATGACGATTGTGTAGAGGTTGAAGCGCTTCTCCTGCGGGTCCCACCCGCCGTTGCTCGCGCCGCGGAACAGGCCGAGCAGCGTGAGGGGGTCGACGCCCTTGCACCAGGCAACGCCGTGCTCGCGGTAGGTCGGGAAGGCGAAGTCCTGTGGCTTCAGGGCCCGGCCGCTGCCGACCTGGGCGGCCTCCTGTCCGAGCAGCGCCGCCCAGATGCCGAGCTCGCCCTGCCGCTGGAGCGCGGTGGCCTCGACGTCGATCCGGCGGACGAGGACGAGGTCGCGGTAGAGCTCGCGGTACTGGTCGTCGGTGAAGTCGATGTCGTAGTCGGGGTGGTGCACTCGCTCGCCCTCGGGGGTGAGCAGCTGCACGAGCTCGGAGCCCGCGGTCGTACGAGCCCCGGGACTGCTCGGAACGGGATCGGCGACGGTCATGCGGGCACTCCTGTCCTGCGCTCGGCGCCGCCTCCGGGGTCTCCGGGCGGCGGCAGGGCGGACCGACGTCCGGACGACTCCACGGGGTGGGCGGGGACGTCCAGGGGCCGGTCTCGATCCATCGTGCCAGAGTTTTGTGACGCCGGTCTCCCCCAGCGCCGCTTTCCACAGCCGGTCCCTGCCGCCCGTCGCCCCTGCTCGCCGTCATGGTGGGCCTCACCATGGGCGGTCTCGGTCTCCTGCTCGGCTGACCGTCCCTTCGGGTGCCCGCCTAGCATCGACCGACGTGCCCCGCGTCCTCGTGCTCGCCTCGGCCTCCCCGGCCCGGCTCGGCCTGCTGCGGGCCGCCGGGCTCGACCCGGTGGTCATGGTGAGCGGGGTCGACGAGGACCTCGCCTGCTCCTGCCCCCGGGAGTTGGTGCATGAGCTGGCGGTGCGCAAGGCCGGCGCGGTGCGGGCGCCCGCGGGGGCGCTGGTCGTCGGCTGCGACTCGCTGCTCGAGCTCGACGGCGAGGGGCTCGGTAAGCCGGGGACGGCGCAGGTCGCGCTCGCCCGCTGGCAGCGCATGCGGGGCCGCACCGGCACCCTGCTGACCGGGCACTGCGTCGTCGACACCGCCACCGGCCGGCGGGCCAGCGGCGTGGGTGCCACCGTCGTGCGCTTCGGCTCGCCGTCCGACGACGAGCTGGCGGCGTACGTCGGCTCCGGCGAGCCGTTGCACGTCGCCGGCGGCTTCACCCTGGACGGTCGCTCGGCGCCGTACATCGAGGGGATCGACGGCGACCCCGGCAACGTCATCGGGCTCTCGCTGCCCCTGCTGCGCAGGCTGCTCGCCGAGCTCGGCGTCGCCGTCCACGAGCTGTGGCGCCCATGACCACCCTCGCCCCGCCGGCGCTGCGGATCGGGCCGCTCGTCGTCGACCCGCCGGTCGTGCTCGCGCCGATGGCCGGCGTCACCGACGCGGCGTACCGCCGGCTGTGCCGCAGCTACGGCGCCGGGCTCTACGTCAGCGAGATGGTGTCGGCCCGGGCGCTGGTCGAGCAGGACGTCAACAGCGCCCGCCGGATCTCCTGCGGGCAGGACGAGAACGTGCGCAGCGTCCAGCTGTACGGGGTCGACCCGCGGACCGTCGCGGCCGCCGTGCAGCTGCTCGTCGCGGAGGAGGGCGTGCACCACGTCGACCTCAACATGGGCTGCCCCTCGCCGAAGGTGACCCGGCGGGGCGGCGGGGCGGCGCTGCCGGTCCGCGCCGGTCTCGTCGGGGCGATCGTCGCCGCTGCGGTCGGGGCCGCCGGCGACGTCCCGGTGACGGTGAAGATGCGCAAGGGCGTGGACGCCGCACACCTGACCTACCTCGCCGCCGGCCGGGCCGCCCGTGACGCCGGCGCGTCCGCGGTCGCCCTGCACGCCCGCACCGCCGAGCAGCTCTACTCCGGCGCCGCGGACTGGGATGCCGTCGGCACCCTCAAACAGGCCCTGCCGGACCTCCCCGTGCTCGGCAACGGCGACATCTGGGAGGCCGCGGACGCGCTCGCGCTGCAGGCGCACACCGGGTGCGACGGGGTCGTCGTCGGGCGCGGCTGCCTCGGCCGCCCCTGGCTGTTCCGCGACCTGGCCGCCGCCTTCGCGGGGCGCCCGGTGCAGCCGCCGCCGCTGCTGGGCGAGGTCGTCGAGGTGATGCGGGAGCACGTACGGCTGCTCGTGGAGCACCGCCGGTCCGAGCGCTACGGCACCCGGGACTTCCGCAAGCACGTCGGCTGGTACCTCACCGGCTATCCGGTCGGTGGGGTCGTGCGCCGGCAGCTGTCCGAGGTCGCCTCGATCGCCCAGGTCGACGCGCTGCTCGACGGGCTCGACCCGGCGACCGCGCTGCCCCCGGCGGCGGTCCGGATGCCCCGCGGGCACACGTACGGCCCGAAGGCAGTGTCGCTGCCCGAGGGGTGGCTGACGTCCGGGGCGCAGACGGAGGTGCCGGAGGGCGCCGACGTCTGGACGTCCGGCGGCTGAGCTTCGGGCTGCGCCCGTACGGGCCGGTGGAAGTGGCTCCGGGCGGGAAGGGAAATGGTCCCGACGAGAGGACCTCCCGTGACCGAGCCCGACGGGCGCACCCCCAGCGCCCCCGACGTCGACCAGCCGGACGGCGGGGCGCACAGCGGCGAGCCCGAGCACCGGCAGACCCCCAGCGCCCCCGACGTCGACCAGCCGGACCGCGGGGCGCACGACGGCGAGCCCTGAGGAGGTAGCAGGCCGACGAGGTCGCACCAGCGTCGGCGCCCCGGCTCCGTACGGCAATGCAGCGGCGACGGATCGTCGCGAAAGTGATCGTTACGGCCTGTGCGGGGTAGGGCGCGGTCCACCGACATCAGGAGGATTGCGTGAGCAGCCCAGGACAGGTCGCAGGAGCGACGCAGCAGGCGGCGGGGCAGACGGCCTCCGCAGCCAAGGACGAAGCGGCACAGGTGGGGTCGACGGCTGCCGCCGCCGCCTCGGACGTCGCCGGCACGACCAAGCAGCAGGCCGGCGCGGTCGCCGGGGAAGCCGTGAGCCAGGTGCGCGACCTGCTCGACCAGACCCGCGCGCAGGTGTCGCAGCAGGCCGGAGGAGCGCAGGAAAAGCTCGGCGAGAGCCTGCGCACCCTGTCCGACGAGCTCCGTTCGATGGGTGACGGGTCGGGGTCGGGCTCCGGCCCCGCTGCCGAGCTGGCCCGTACGCTCGCCGAGAAGGGCACCGCCTTCGCCGATTACCTCAGCGGCAAGCAGCCCGGGGAGCTCGTGCAGGAGCTGCGCAGCCTCGCCGCCCGCCGGCCAGGTGGCTTCCTGCTGGGTTCGCTGGTCGCCGGCATCGCCGCTGGCCGTCTGGTCCGGGGAGCGACCTCCGGTCAATCCCAGAGCGGCCAGTACCCGTCGAGCGGGCCGTACACCGCCACCGGCGCATACCCTCCCACGGCCCGCCCGCTCCCCCCGCTCCCGATCGCCCACGACGAGCGGGCGTACGTAGACCCGCCGTACGAGTCGGAGATCACGACGGTCTATCCCACCGGGGGTTACCCGGACGTCGACGCGCCCGGCAGCGTCCCGCCGGGTACGCGCGCGACACCGCATGGTGCAGGACCCGGGCTGTGACCGAGCCCGACGGCGGTGCGGGTTCGCAGCGCATCACGGCCGAGCCTCGGTCGGACGTGTCGCAGCGCAGCGTCGGCGAGCTGATCGCGGAGGTCACCTCGGACCTCGCGACACTGCTCAACCAGGAGCTCGAGCTCGCGAAGGCCGAGCTGCGGATCGAGGCGGGGAAGGCAGGCAAGACCGCCGGCGCTTTCAGTGGCGCCGCGGTCGCCGGCTACTTCGCGCTCCTGTTCGCGTCCTGGACGCTGCTGTTCGCCCTGCACGCTCTCTTCAACAGCTACACCTGGGCGGCGCTCGTCGTCACCCTGCTGTACGCGGTCGTCGCAGCCGTGCTGCTCAGCCGCGCACGAGCCGCCGCAAAGACCATCAACCCGAAACCGGAACTGACCGTGCAGACCCTGAAGGAGGACGCGCAGTGGGCCAAGACCCGGAAGAGCTGAGGGCGCAGATCGCTCGGACGCGTGAGGAGCTCGGCCAGGACCTCGACGTGCTCGCCGAGAAGGTGACCCCGAGCAAGGTCATGGAACGGAAGGTGGACGCCACCAAGGACAAGGTGGCAGGCATGAGGGAGAGGGTCATGGGTTCGGCGAGCGCGGCGAAGGAGGGCGTGATGGGGTCCGCTTCGTCCGCCGGCGCGAGTGCGGGTGGCGGGCTGAGCTCGGCCGGCCAGGCCGTGGGCGACACCGCTTCGTCGGCCGCGTCCCTGGTGGGCTCGGCGCCCGACCAGGCCAAGAGCAAGGCCGCCGGTAATCCGTTCGCCGCCGGCATCATCGCGTTCGGGATGGGCTGGCTGGTCTCCTCGCTGCTGCCCGCGAGCAAGGTGGAGCAGCGTGGCGCAGCGAAGGTCAAGGAGGCCGCGCAGGCCGTGGCCGAGCCCGTCAAGCAGGGCCTGACCTCGGCCGCCACCGAGGTGAAGGACAACTTGACGCCCGCCGTCACCGACGCCGCGACCAGCGTCAAGGAAGCCGCGACCGACGCGGTCGGCACGGTGAAGGAGCAGGCCACCGACGCCGCCGGCTCGGTCAAGGAACAGGCGAGCTCCTCGGCAGGCAACGTCGCCGACACCGCCAAGGACAAGGCCGACGACGTCAAGGGTGCCGCCTCGGGCGGGTCGAGTCCGGCTGGTGGGGCGCCCGTCACCCCTGGGCCCGTCGTCACCCCCGGGCCCGTCGTCACGCCCCGGCCCGTCGTCTCGCCCGGCCCGACCGCGCCCGGCGGCTCGACGGCGCAGCCCCCCTACGGCTCGCCGGTCGACCCGTACGACAGTCCGGGCGGCGTCCGCTAGCGCACGAACGGCGGAAGGGCCTTCCCGCACTCGCGGGGAGGCCCTTCCGCCGTGCCGCCGCGGCGGCGAGGCAGGAGTCCGGGCACCGCAACCGCATCACCGACGGGTTCGTCCGGGCCGACGTGCGCAACCCGGTCATCATCAGCGGCGACTGGCGCTCGACCTTCGTCGACGACATCCTGCGCGACTTCGAGCGGCCGGACTCGCCGGTGGTGGCGACCGAGTTCGTCGGAACCTCGATCTCGACCAACGGCGACCGGCGCGATGACGTGCGCTGCCACGTGAACCGGCAGCAGTGGCGGACGGACCTGCGGATGCTCACCACGGTGAACCGGCGGGACGCGCCTGCGTACACGTACGCCTCCTTCGTGGTGGAGGACGGTCGACCCGGCGCGCATCGCCTCTGACTGGCCGGGCGGGGCGGGCGGTGCGGGCGGTGCGGGCGGTGGCGGGCAGTGGCGGGCTGACCCAGAACCGTCGTCGGTAGTCAGCCGGTGCTCATGTCGACGAAGCGCGAATAGTGCAGCTGGCTGGCGACGGTGATCGTCTGGGTGGGGCCGTTACGGTGCTTGGCGACGATGAGGTCGGCCTCACCGGCCCGCGGGCTCTCCTTCTCGAAGGCGTCCTCGCGGTAGAGCAGGATCACCATGTCGGCGTCCTGCTCGATCGAGCCCGACTCGCGCAGATCCGACAGCTGCGGCTTCTTGTCGGTGCGCTGCTCCGGCCCGCGGTTGAGCTGGCTCATCGCGACGACCGGGACCTCCAGCTCCTTGGCGAGCAGCTTGAGGCTGCGGGAGAGCTCGCTCACCTCCTGCTGGCGGCTCTCGGCCCTCTTGTTGCCGGTCATCAGCTGCATGTAGTCGATGATGACGAGCTTCAGGTCGTGCCGCTGCTTGAGCCGTCTCGCCTTGGCGCGGATCTCCATCATGGTGAGGTTGGGCGAGTCGTCGATGAACAGCGGCGCGTCGGCCACCTCGCCCATCCGCCGGGCCAGCCGGGCCCAATCGTCGTCGCTCATCGTGCCGGTACGCATGTGGTGCAGGCCGATGCGGGCCTCCGCGCTGAGGAGGCGCATCGTGATCTCCGTCTTGCTCATCTCCAGGCTGAAGATGGCACTCGTCATGCCGTGCCTGATCGAGCAGCTCCGGGCCACGTCGAGGCCGAACGTCGACTTCCCCAGCCCGGGACGTCCGGCCACGACGATGAGCTGGCCGGGGTGCAGCCCGTTGGTGAGGGTGTCGAGGTCGGTGAAGCCGGTCGGGACGCCGGTCATCGTGCCGCCCCGGCTGCTGATCGCCTCCATCTCGTCCATCGCCGGCTGCATCACGTCGCCCAGGACCGTGTAGTCCTCGCTCGTGCGTCGCTCCGTGACGTCGTAGATGGTCTGCTGGGCGCGGTCGACGAGGTCGTCGACCTCCCCGCCGTCGGCCGCGTAGCCGAGCTGCACGATGCGGGTGCCCGCCTCGACGAGCCGCCGCAGGATGGCCCGCTCCGCGACGATGCGGGCGTAGTAGCCCGCGTTGGCGGCGGTGGGGACACTCGACAGCAGGGTGTGCAGGTACGGCGCCCCGCCGATCCGGGCGATGTCCCCGCTGCGGGTCAGCTCACCCGACAGGGTCACCGCGTCGGCGGGCTCGCCCCTGCCGTACAGGTCGAGGACCTTCTCGTAGATCGTCTGGTGGGCGGGCAGGTAGAAGTCGGTGGGGCGTAGAACCTCCACGACATCGGCGATCGCGTCCTTGCTCATCAGCATGCCGCCGAGCACGGACTGCTCGGCCGCCACGTCCTGCGGCGGGGTGCGCTCGAACTCCACCGAGGGTGCCTGCCTCGGCAGCTCGACGACCCGGTCGCTCACCCGTTCACCCCTTCTCGTTGGCCCGTCGCTCCCCGCCTGATCGCCCTGTCCGCCGTACGCCGTCCTCTTTGTCGTACGCCCTCTTTGCCCTACCTCGCCCGGCAGGCGTACGTCGGCCCCGCCAGGCGTACGTGGCTCCGCCTCCCGGTGCCTCGCCCTGTCTACCGGCGGGATGCGACATGCCGGGCGCGTCGCCAGGGGATCGTTTGCGCGGGTTGTGGACGAGCCTGTGGGGTGGGTGTGGGCGCGCGGGCGCGTCCCTGTGGAGGCCCGGGGACGACGTTGGGGACGGCAGGAGCGGCAGGGCGCAAAGCGCGCTCCCGCGTCACCCACAGCTTGTCCACCTCCTGTGGACAGAGAAAGGCGCGCCCCTCCAGGGCCCGCGCAGGTGCCGACCCGGGCGTAGCCGGCGCCCACACTCCCGGCGGCGCCGTCAACCGGCCTGGGTGACAGCAGTCAGGCGGGCCCGGCCGGAGCCGAGCAACGTGACGCAGCCGGTGCACAGGCGCACCTGCCGGGTCACGAAGAACTCGCTGTGAGCGCCGCAGGAGGCGCACGCCGGCATGGGGCGCACCGGGCCGACCGCACGGGTGCGGGCCGGCAGACCGAGAGAGCGTCGCGCCTCGGCGACCCAGTGGGCCCGGCTGGCCTCGGACGCCACCGGCCGGTCCTCCTGCTTAGGCACCGCCCGCTCGCGCTCCCGGTCGGCGCGCTCTCGCTCCCACACGTGCTGCGGGCAGTCGCGCTCGAGCAGCTGCTCGAGGAAGGCAACCACCGCGACTACCGGGTCGTCCGCGGCGGGCAGGGCGCCCACTCGGGCGGCGAGCTGAGCCGGCCGCCAGCCGGCCGCCAGCAGCGGCCGGACAGCGGCAGCGACCTCGGGCACGTCCAGCTGCCTGCCGGTCGCAGCGGGCAGGGCGCCGAACAGCTCGTCGTGCAGGCGTGCGCCGAACCGGTCCGGTGGTGCCTCGAACAGCGGGCTCTGTCCCATGCCGCAAGGACACCATCGCCGTCCGACAATCCGGCGGCCCGACAGGCGAGCTGTGGACAACGCGTACGTGCGGCACTGGCAACGGAGCGCGCGGCCCCGACGAGGCTGGCCCGGCCCGCCGGCGACGTCCGCGAGGCCCCCGGGCGCCGGGCCGAGGCGACCTGCAACGTCAGCTGTGGGGAACGTCACGCTGCCCAGGTGTTCCAGCGCCGCACAAGTGATCAGCCGCGGACCAGAAAAAGGTCAGCTGTGCGTACGGGGGGCTGCTGGGCGGACCTGTTTCACCACAGCTGACCAACCGCGGGCACGGGAAGGTCAGCTGTGGGGAAAGGGGGGCCGGGCGGGCAGCCAGAGCGGGGCGGCCCGGCCGCCCGGCCGCTTCACTTCGCGGCGACGACCTCGACCGTCAGGGTGGCCTCGACCTCGGGATGCACCTTGACGGTGACGGTGTGCGTGCCGAGCGCCTTGATGGGAGCACCGACGCTGAGCAGGCGTTTGTCGAGCTTGGGGCCGCCCGCGGCGAGGACAGCCGCCACGATGTCGCCGGTGGTGACCGAGCCGAACAGCCGGCCACCCTCGCCGGAGCGGGCCGGGAGCCGCACCGTCAGCCCGGCGATCTGGGCCCGGATCTCGTCGGCGTGCCCGAGGTCGCGTACCTCGCGGACCTCGCGGGCCCGCCGGATGGTGGCGATCTGCTTGTCGGCGCCCTTGGTCCAGCGCTGGGCGTGACCGCGGGGGACGAGGAAGTTGCGGCCGTAGCCGTCCTTGACCTCGACGACATCGCCCGGCGCGCCGAGCCCCGGGACGTCCTGGTTGAGGATGAGCTTCATCGTGTCTACCTCGCCGTGGAGGTGTAGGGCAGCAGGGCCATCTCGCGGCTGTTCTTCACGGCCACAGCAACGTCACGCTGGTGCTGGCTGCAGTTGCCACTCACCCGGCGGGCGCGGATCTTGCCGCGGTCCGAGATGTACTTGCGCAGCAGGCCGGTGTCCTTGTAGTCGACGTAGGTCACCTTGTCCTTGCAGAACTGGCAGACCTTCTTCTTGAGCTTGCGGGGCGGTGGCTTGGCCATCGTGGGATCTCCTGGTCAGGGCTTAGAAGGGGGGCTCATCGGACCAGCCGCCACCGCCGCCGGCGGGCGCGCTGGCCCACGGGTCGTCGGTGGCACCCGAGGAACTGCTGGAGGATCGCTGCGCGCCGCCGCCGCCACTGCCGCCGCCGAAGCCGCCACCACCACCGCCGCCGCCACCGCGTGAAGCCTTGGTGACCTTCGCGGTGGCCCACTTCAGGGAGGGGCCGACCTCGTCGACGTCGAGCTCGTACACCGTGCGCTTCTCGCCTTCCTTCGTCTCGAACGAGCGCTGCTTCAGGCGGCCCTGGACGATCACCGCGGCACCTCGCTGGAGGGACTCGGCGACGTTCTCAGCGGCCTGCCGCCAGACGGAGCAGCGCAGGAACAGCGCCTCCCCGTCCTTCCACTCGTTGCTGTTCTTGTCGAAGGTGCGCGGCGTCGACGCGACGGTGAAGTTCGCGACGGCCGCGCCGCTCGGTGTGAAGCGCAGCTCTGGGTCGGCGGTGAGGTTGCCGACCACGGTGATGACGGTGTCGCCTGCCACTGCAGTTCTCCTTGGGGCCCTTCCCGCGGATGCGGGACTCGTCGGTGTGGGTGCGTGCGCTCGGGTGCGCACCGGTGGGGGAAGGGTGGCGCCGGGGTAGGACAGGACGTGCGGTTAGCGGATCTCGGGCCGCAGGACCTTGGTCCGCAGGATCGCCTCGTTCAAGTTGAGCTGGCGGTCCAGCTCCTTCATGACGGTTGGCTCGGCGGACAGGTCGACGACGGCGTAGATGCCCTCGTTCTTCTTGTCGATCTCGAACGACAGCCGCCGCCGCCCCCACACGTCGACCTTCTCCACGCTGCCGCCTCCGTTGCGGACGACATTGAGGAACGTGTCGAGCGAGGGAGCGATCGTCCGCTCCTCGAGGTCTGGGTCGAGGATGACCATGAGCTCGTAGCGACGCAAGTGACCCACCTCCTCCTGTGGACTCATCGGCCACCGAAGGTCGGTGGCAGGAGGGTGTTCGCGTCAGCAAACGCCCCGACGCTACCAGCGCGGCCGGCAGGCCGGCTCGATGTCGGACCCCGGCCGTACGGTGGCCGGGTGCTGCGCATCGGTGCCCACGTCCGCGAGGCCGACCTGCTGGGCGAGGCGACCGCCCGCGAGGCCGACCTGGTGCAGACCTTCTTCGGCGACCCACAGGGCTGGAAGGCCCCGGTCGTCCCGGAGGGCGTGGTCGCCCTCGCGGGGGCGGGCGTCGACCTCTACGTGCACGCGCCGTACATCGTCAACGTCGCCTCCCCCAACAACAAGATCCGCGTCCCTTCCCGCAAGATCCTCGCGCAGCACGTCGCCGCGGCCGACGCCGCCGGCGCGCGCGGGCTGATCGTGCACGGCGGCCACGTCACGAAGGCCGCCGACCCGGCCGTCGGCGTGGACAACTGGGTGAAGACGTTCCAGCGGATGGCGTGCCCGCTGCCGGTCCTGGTGGAGAACACCGCCGGCGGGGAGTTCGCGCTGGCCCGGCGGTTCGACGCGCTGGCCCGGCTGTGGGACGCCATCGGCGGTTTCGACGGCGTCGGCTTCTGCCTCGACACCTGCCACGCCCACGCCGGCGGCGAGGACCTGCTCGACGTCGTCGATCGGGCCAGGGCCATCACCGGCCGGATCGACCTCGTGCACTGCAACGACTCGCGCGACACGTTCGGGTCGGGCGCCGACCGGCACGCCAACCTCGGCGACGGCCGGATCGACGCCGACCTCCTGCTCGCCGTCGTGCAGGCCGCGGGGGCGCCGGTGGTGTGCGAGACCCCCGGCGGCGTTCAGGGGCAGGCCGCCGACATCACCTGGCTGCGCGCGCACCTCCCTGGCTGAGTTTCTAGCCGACCCAGCGACCGGCCGTGAAGCTCAGCACTCCGGCCGCCATCAGCGGGGCGGCGGTGGCGACGTACACCGCGTGCAGCCACGGCCGGCGCTGCGCCGCCTCGGCGAGCAGCAGCCACAGTGGGAACCACAGCAGGGTCGCGCGGGCCACCGACAGGTAGAAGCTGCTGGTGGCCAGTGCGGCGACACCTAGGCCGACGTAGGTCGCCTCGCCCCACCTCGCCCGCCGCAGGAGCAGCACGGTGGCGACGACGCCGACGAGCACGGCGACGATCTCGGCGGTGAAGCTCCACGCGTACTCCGCGCCCTGGTCGGGTGCGGCCGCGGCGGCCAGCGTGGTGCGCAGCGCGGTCCACGGCGGCGTAAGGCTGCGGCCCCAGGCCTCCTGTTGCGCGTGCGGCCAGCGCAGCCAGTCGCCGGTGAGGGCGTGCAGATAGGCGGCGTAGCCGAGAAGGACGGCGAACGGCGCGAGCAGCCAGGCCGCGTCGGGCCGCACCCGGCGCACCGTGACCACGTAGTGCACGACGAGCCCGAGGGCGAGGAACAGCCCGGTGACGCGCACCGCGGCGGCGCCGGCGACCAGCAGCCCGGCCGCTGCCCAGTGCCCACGGCGGGCGCACCACCAGCCCGGCAGGGCGAGCGCCAGGAACAGCGCCTCGGAGTAGCCGACGGCGAGGAAGACGGCGTACGGCGACAGCACGAGGTAGAGCACGGCCCGCGGCCCGTCGACGCCGTCGAGTGCCGCGAGCCGGGCGAGCCACGCCGCGGCGACCGCTCCGGCGACGAGGGAGACGAGCAACCCGGCGGCGGTCCAGTCGGGCACGGCGCGGTGCACGAGCCCGAGCACGAGGGGGAAGCCCGGGAAGAACGCCTCGATCCCACGATCGGTGTAGCTGCCGGGGTAGCCGGCGTAGCCGTGCTCGGCGACCTTGCGGAACAGGCCGACGTCCCAGCGGTCCCAACGGGACAGGAAGCCCGGCACGTCGGCGGCGCGGGCCCCTGCGAGCTGCCACGAGCCGGCGATCACGAGCAGGGCCACCCCGGCCCGCGAGGCGAACCAGACGAGGAGGGCGGCGCGGTCCTGCCTCACGTCGCGACAGCGGCCTGCCGCGGCGGTCGGTCGGGGGCTCGGTCGAGCACGCCGCCTGCCGGGTCGTCGGCGCCGCCAGCCCGTACGGCGTCGGCGGCGGGCCGCAGCACGTCGCGCACCACGGCGGCCGCCAGGGCCAGCAGCGCGAGATCACGCAGGACGACCGCCGACAGGAACCACGACACGTCGATGCCCTCGCTGGTCTGGTCCTTGTCCCCCATCTTCAGGCTGAGGAAGAAGTAGAACCGGGCGAACAGCAGCCCCGCCTCCGCGGCCTGCCAGGCGAGGAAGGGCCGCCATCGGGGGCGGGCGAGGGCGGCGAGCGGCAGCAGCCACAGCACGTACTGCGGGCTGTAGACCTTGTTGACGAGCAGGAAGCCCACGACGACCAGGAACAGCAGTTGCGGGAGCCGAGGCCGGCGCGGTGCGCGCAGGGCGAGCAGCACGACGAGCCCGATCGCGAGCAGCGTGCCGGCGGCGACGGAGGTGTTGAGCCGGCCCACACCGTCACCGGGATCGCCGAGGACCAGCGAGGCCAGCGCGTCGTAGGACCCGCCGAGCGGCCCGACCAGCTCACCCCGGGTGCGCTGCAGCGCGTAGGCGAGGGAGTCCCAGTCGGCCGGCCGCTTCGCGTTGAGCTCGACGAACCGGTAGACGCCGTTGACGCCGTCGACCACCCGACCGTCGACCACCGCTGAGGTGTGCGGCGCGAACGCGGCGAGACCGTCGGTCCCCCAGCGGGCCAGCGGGCTGCCGGCCACCGCGACCTGACGGTTGTCGATGCCGGCGTACGACGGGCTGGCGAGGTAGACCGGCACGGTGAGAGCGGCGGCCGTCGCGACGAGCGCCGCCGCGGTGGACAGGCCGATGCGCAGCCGGCCGGCACGCCAGCACAGGGCCAGCAGCGGCACGAGGAACAGCACCGGGTAGAGCTTCGTGGCGGTGCCGAGGCCGAGCAGCACGCCGGCCAGCACCGGCCGGCTTCGCGCCCAGGCGAGCAGGCCGAGGCCGGCGAGGGCGACGGCGAGCAGGTCCCAGTTGGTCGTGCCGTGCAGCAGCAGGCCGGGTGCGACCGCGACGAGCGCGGCGTCCCAGAGCCGGCGGCGGCCGGCCAACCGCGCGGTCGTGACGACCACGACGACGGCGCAGGCCGTCAGCAGCGCCCAGGTCAGGTCGTAGAAGCTGCGGGCCCGGGCGGCAGTGAGGGCGGCCGTCAGCTCGGTCCGGGCGGCGGCGAGGCGCTGCGGGTCGCCCTGCCCCGGGGCACGGGCCCGCGTCACCGCCGACTCGGCGGCCGTGACCCGGCCGCCCGGCAGTGCCCGGGCGACGTCGTCGGACAGCGACGCCGCGAGGGCCATCGCCCCGCCGATCACCACCGGGTACTCCACCGGATGGTCGAGGTAGGGCCGCGCCCCCTCGTCGAGCTGCTCGCTGTAGTACAGCGCCAGCACGTCGGTGTAGCAGGCGCGGGTGTACTGGTACTCCTCGGTCCAGGCGTGCACCCGGCACGGCGCCTTCTGCCAGAAGCCGAGCGCGCTGGTGACGAGCGCGAGCAGCACCAGCCACCGCAGCGGGGACATCAGCCGAGGCTCACCCAGCCGGGCGTGCCGGCCGGGCGGGCCACCGAGCGCGGTGACCGCCCCGGCGACCAGCGGGTCGGCCGCGGACGGCAGGGCGACGCGCAGGTCCGCCACGGTCGGATCGGCCACCGTCGGTCAGCCGCCGCGTCCGGCCGGGGGGCCGGTGGGGGACGGGCCGGTGCGCGCCGGGTTCGGCGTGGAGCTGGTCGGGCGCGGGGTGCGGGTGGGCAGCTTGGTGGCCGTGGGTTGTGGGCTCGCGGACGGGCTCGCTGACGGACTCGGGGCCGGCGAGGTGGCGGGGCTGGGGGTGGGGCTCGGGCTGACGGTCGGGGCAGGCGCCGGTCGCAGGGTGGTCGATGTCGGGCCGGGGCTCCGGGGCGCCGGGCTCGCTGCGACCTTGGACCGGTTGCGCCCGACCCCGGCCCGCGGCGGCAACGGCTTCTCCGGCTGGCCCGCCAGCGCCGCGTCCATGAACGACTTCCAGACGGCGGCCGAGGTGACGCCGCCGGTGGACTCGCCGCCACCCGGCCTCGTGACGGGGGTCTTGGCGTCGCCGAAGCCGAACCACACGGCGGTGCTCAGCTGCGGCGTGAAGCCGCAGAACCAGACGTTGGTGCTGTCGTCGGTGGTCCCGGTCTTGCCGGCCGCCGGGCGGCCACCGGCGAGGCGGGCCCGGGTGCCGGTGCCGGACCGGATGACCTGCTGCATGGCGTAGGCGGCGTCGGCCGCGACCTGCTTGCTGAAGGCCTGCCGGGTCTGCGCCTGGGCCTGGTAGTCGGTCGCGCCGTCCCGCTCGACCTTCGCCACGAGGTACGGCGTCGCGTGCGTGCCCCCGGCGGCGAAGGTCGCGAACCCCGCCGCCTGGTCAGTCACGTGCACCTCGTACTGACCGAGGGCGATGCCGGCCTCGGTGCGCCCCGATGCCGGAGCCAGCGCCACGTCTTCCGGGATGCCGGCCCGGTGCGCCAGCTCCGCGACCTTGCCCGGCCCGACGTCGACGGCGAGTCGGAAGTAGACCGTGTTGACGCTCTCGGCGGTGGCCGTGACGAGGTCGGGGGTGCCGGCCTGCTCGTTGCCGGCGTTCTGCACGCGCTGGCCGGCGATCCGCTGGGGGCTGCTGCCGTCGTAGCGCGTGGTCAGGGATATCCCCTGCTCCAGGGCGGTGGCGAGCACGTACGGCTTCATCGACGAGCCGGGCTGGCGCACGACCTGCCCGCCGGGCACGACCCCGCCTGCGTAGTCCAGGCCGGACCCGTTGGCGCCGCCGTAGTAGGCGCGCACCGCCCCGTCTCCGGGGACGACCGCGACCAGCGCGCCCTGCAACGCCGTGTCGCCCTTGTCGCCCTTGTTCACCGTCTCGACGGCCTTGACCGCCGCGTCCTGGGCCCTCTTGTCGAGGGTGGTGGTGACGGTCAGGCCGTCGGCGTTGACCTGGTCCTCGGCGAAGCCCTTCTTCAGCAGCTCCTCCTGCACGGCGTCCACGACGTGCCCGATCGGGCCGGACAGGTCGGCGCCGGTCGCGCCCGAGCCGGGGGCGATGACCGCGGGGTAGGCGGCGGCGGCACGCTCCGGTGCGCCGAGCCAACCCTCCTGGACCATCCCGTCGAGGACGTAGTCCCAGCGCTGCCGCGCCCGGTCCGGGTGCTTCGCCGGCTCGTAGCCGGCCGGCGAGCGGATGCTCGAGGCGAGGACCGCGCCCTGCTCGGCCGTCAGCGTCCTCGCGCTGGCGCCCGCGCCGAAGTACGCCTTGCTCGCCGCCTGGATGCCGTAGGCGCCCCGTCCGAAGTAGATCGTGTTGAGGTAGTCCTCGAGGATCTGCTCCTTGCTGCGCTCACGGTTGATCTTGATGGCGATGAGCGCCTCTTTCAGCTTGCGGGTGTAGGTGCGCTCGGAGGACAGGTAGACGTTCTTGGCGTACTGCTGGGTGATCGTGGAGCCGCCCTGCTGCACGCCGCCGCCGCCGCGCAGGTTGGTGAACAGCGCACGGGCGATCCCCTTCGGGCTGATGCCGGGCTCGGTGTAGAAGCCGCGGTCCTCGGCCGCCAGGACCGCCTTCTGCGCGGGCTCGCTCATCTCCGACAGCGCCACGAGTTCCCGGTTGGTGCCCAGCCGCGCCATCTCCTCGCCCCCCGCGTAGCGCAGGACGGTGGTCTGGGCCTGGGACACCTTGTTCGCCGGCGGGATGTCGGTGAGCGCGTAGGCGGTGCCGAACAGCGCCAACAGCGCGAATGGCACGGACGCTCCGCCGATGAGAACGATCTTCTTCCAGGGCAGCGCGCGCAGACGGCTCACCCCTCCAGTGTCGCCCCAGAGCGGTGTGGACCCCGTGAAGCGGCCCGGCTTCCCGTCAGGTTGCCCGCTCGCGCGAGCGCCGCGCGGCTACCGTGCCGGGCGTCCCGGTGCGGTAGCTGCGCAACAGGTGGTTCCACCCGCAGCCCTGGCAGACCTCTACCTCGTAGACCGCGAAGTCGGGCCGGGCCCGGGCCAGCAGCGCCACCCCGCGGGCCGAGCGGGCGGTGCCGCTGCCGTCGCCGAGTGCCTCGCCGTAGACCCAGGCGATCTCCCAGAGCGGTTCGCGCCGGCACACCGGGCAGGGCCGCGGGGTGCACCGGCCCCACTCCTTCGCCGCGCGCTGCAGGTAGGGCGAGGCGTCACAGGCGTCCGTGGTGCTCGCCCGTCCGGCGCGCAGGTCGACCAGGACCGCGCGCCGGGCCAGGGCGTGGTCGACCTCGTCGCGCCGCAGCGGCTCTCCGGGAGGCACCCGCCGACGGTACGACGCGGCACACAACCCGCCCTGCCCCCGCCCCGTACTGGCACCGGCCGGAGTCGCCGCTCGCACCCCCGGCGACACGCCCGTACCGGCGCTTGTTGCCCGCCGGCCCCTCACGACGTACTGTTCGTTCTCTCACGGCGATGTATCGCCCTGATACATCGCCGGAGCAGCAGCAGGAGGACCAGCGTGCTCGAGCTCGCCGTCCTCGGGCTGCTGCACGAGGCGCCCCTGCACGGCTACGAGCTGCGGCAGCGGCTCAAGGCCACCCTTGGCACCTTCCGGGCATTCTCCTACGGCTCGCTCTACCCGACGCTGCGCCGGATGCGCGAGGTCGGCTGGATCGCCGAGGACGACGGCGACGCCACGGTCGTTGCCGGCGCGCCCGCGCTGACCGGCCGTCGCGGGAAGGTGGTCTACAAGCTGACCGCCGAGGGCAAGGAGCGGTTCACCGAGCTGCTCGCCGAGGCGGGTCCGTCGGCGTGGGAGGACGAGACCTTCGGCGTCCACTTCGCCTTCTTCGGCCAGACCGACCCCGAGGTGCGGGTGCGCATCCTCGAGGGCCGTCGCTCCCGCCTCGAGGAGCGGCGGGAGGGTGTGCGCAGCTCACTCACGCGCACCCGGTCCCGGCTGGATCGCTACACCCTGCAGCTGCAGGAGCACGGGCTCGAGTCCGTCGAACGCGAGGTTCGCTGGCTCACCGAGCTCATCGAGACCGAACGCGCGTTACCCCCCGAACGCCCGGCAGACCGGGCCGGCGGCAACAGGCCGCCCGGATGACCCACCCACCTTCCCAGAAAGCAGGTCTGCTCGCATGGCCGTCCGTGTAGCCATCGTCGGCGTCGGCAACTGCGCCGCGTCGCTCGTCCAGGGCGTCGAGTACTACCGCGACGCCGACCCGTCCGCCCGCGTCCCGGGCCTCATGCACGTCGAGCTCGGCGGCTACCACGTCCGCGACGTCGAGTTCGTCGCCGCCTTCGACGTCGACGCCAAGAAGGTCGGCCGCGACCTCTCCGAGGCGATCTTCGCCAGCGAGAACAACACGATCAAGATTGCAGACGTGCCTCCCTCGGACCTCACCGTCCAGCGCGGCCCCACCCTGGACGGTCTCGGCAAGTACTACCGCGAGACCATCGAGGAGAGCGACGAGACCCCGGTCGACGTCGTCCGGGCCCTGCGGGACAGCGGTGCCGACGTCCTGGTGTGCTACCTGCCGGTCGGCTCCGAGCAAGCGGCGCAGTTCTACGCCCAGTGCGCGATCGACGCGAAGGTCGCCTTCGTCAACGCTCTCCCGGTCTTCATCGCCGGCACCCCCGAGTGGGCCCAGAAGTTTGCCGCTGCCGGCGTGCCGATCATCGGCGATGACATCAAGAGCCAGGTAGGGGCCACGATCACCCACCGCGTGATGGCGAAACTGTTCGAGGACCGCGGCGTGATCCTGGACCGCACCTACCAGCTCAACGTCGGTGGCAACATGGACTTCAAGAACATGCTGGAGCGTGACCGCCTGGAGTCCAAGAAGATCAGCAAGACCCAGGCCGTGACGTCCAACATGGAGCACGACATGGGCGCCCGCAACGTGCACATCGGCCCGTCGGATTACGTGCAGTGGCTCGACGACCGCAAGTGGGCCTACGTCCGGCTCGAGGGCCGCGCCTTCGGCGACGTCCCGCTCAACCTGGAGTACAAGCTGGAGGTCTGGGACAGCCCCAACTCCGCGGGCGTCATCATCGACGCGGTCCGCTGCGCCAAGATCGCGCTCGACCGCGGCCAGGGCGGCCCGGTGCACCCGGCCAGTACCTACTTCATGAAGTCGCCGCCGCACCAGGTCCGCGACGACCTCGCCAGGCCGGCCCTGGAGGCCTGGATCCGCGGCGAGGCGCTCGCCGATATCGTGGCGGACGAGGCGGCAGCCGAGGGCGCCTGACCTTCGCCGCTCGCGGCACCCGCGACGGACAGCCGGACCCCCACTGGCCCGGTCCCCACGGGACCGGGCCGGTGTCCGCACCTACGCTGAAACCGTGACGACCGACACCGCGGCCCTGGGCGACGTCGTCTCGGTCCCGGAGTTCCGCCGCCTGCTGCGGGTCCGGCTCCTGGGGCAGTTCGCCGACGGGCTGTTCCAGGCGGCACTGTTCTCGGCGGTCTTCTTCAACCCCGAGCGAGCCACCTCCGCCGCGCAGGCGGCGAGCAGTTTCGCGGTGCTGCTGCTGCCGTACAGCGTCGTCGGCCCGTTCGCGGGGGTGTTCCTCGACCGGTGGAAGCGCCAGCGGGTGCTGCTCGCGGCCAACCTCCACCGGGCGGCGCTGGTCGTCGTCTTCGCCGGCCTGCTGGCCACCATCGGCGCCACGACGCTGCCCGTGCAGGTCCTCGCTCTCGTCGTCATCTCCGTCAGCCGGTTCATCCTGTCCGGCTTGTCGGCCTCGCTGCCGCACGTCGTCGACCCCACCCGGCTCGTCGTGGCCAACTCCTTCAGCGGCACGCTCGGCGGCGGCATGGCGATCACCGGCGGCGGGGTGGCCGTCGGCCTGCGCTCGGTGGTCGGCGAGGGCGACCGGGGAGCCGCGATCAGCGCGCTGTGCGCGGCCACGCTGTACGTGCTGGCGGCCCTGCTCGCCGCACGGATTCCCCGCGACCTGCTCGGCCCCGACGACCCGCCGGTCGGGCACTGGCGCGAGGCGCTCGCCGGTGTGGTCCGGGGCGTGGTCGAGGGCGCGCGGCATGTCCGCGAGCACGGGCCGGCGGCGCGCGGCCTCGCCGCGATCAGCGCCCACCGGTTCTTCTACGGGCTGTCCTTCGTCTCCACGTTGCTGCTCTACACCGAGGCCGGCGCGATCGGCCGTGGCTTCTCGGGCCTCGGGGAGGTGATCGTGGCCTCCGGCCTGGGTGGCCTGCTCGCCGCGCTGGTCACCCCACGGGCCACCCGATCCCTCGGTACCCAGCGGTGGATCACCCTCGTCTTCGCGGTGGCCGCGGTCATCGAGGTGGCGTTCGGCCTGCCGTTCCGGCACGGCCTGTTCCTCGTCGCCGCGGCCTTCCTCGGCTTCGCGGCCCAGGCCAGCAAGATCTGCGTGGACACGCTGCTGCAGGAGAGCGTCGACGACGTCTTCCGCGGCCGGGTCTTCTCCTTCTACGACACCACGTTCAACGTCAGCTTCGTCTCCGCCGCGGGGCTCGCCGCCGTGCTGCTGCCCGACAACGGCAAGAGCTACCTGGTCATCGCCGTCGTCGCCGGCGGCTACGCGCTCACCGCGCTGGTCTACGGCACGGCCAGCGCCCGGCGGGCGGCAAGCGAACCGCCGGAACCGGCCATCGCGCGCCGCTGAGGCGCCGACCCGGCCGGACGCCACCAGGCGCGGACCAGACCCTGGCTACCGGGGCAGCTCGAGGCCCTGGGCGCGGGCCCAGGCGAGCAGCTCGTCGGTCGCCCGCTGCTCCCCGAGCGGCCCGTGCTCCATCCGCAGCGCCAGCAGGTGGCTGCGCGCGGCCCCGACCGTACGGGACGGCCCGATCCCCAGCAGCGCCATGATCTGCTCCCCGGACAGGTCGGGGCGGATCTTGTCGAGCTCCTCCTGCGTGCGCAGCCGGGCGATCCGCGCCTCGAGGTCGTCGTAGGCCGCCGACAGCGCCGCGGCCTTGCGCCGGTTGCGGGTCGTGCAGTCCGAGCGCACCAGCTTGTGCAGCCGCTCCAGCTGCGGGCCGGCGTCGGTGACGTAGCGGCGTACGGCGCTGTCGGTCCACTCACCCAGCGTGCCGCCGTTGCGGCCGTAGCCGTGGAAGCGCAGGTGCAGCTCGGTGAGCAGCGCCACGGCGTCGACCACGTCCCGGCCGTACGTCAGCTCCTTGAGCCGCTTGCGGGCCATCTTCGCGCCCACCACCTCGTGGTGGTGGAAGGAGACGCCGCCGTCCGGCTCGTGCCGGCGGGTGCGGGGCTTGCCGATGTCGTGCAGCAGCGCGGCCAGGCGCAGCACCAGGTCGGGGCCGTCCTCCTCCAGCAGCACCGCCCGCTCGAGCACCTTGAGGGTGTGCTCGAACACGTCCTTGTGCGGGTGGTGCTCGTCGATCTCCAGGCGCAGCGCGGGCAGCTCGGGCAGCACCTGCGCCGCCAGGCCGGTGTCGACGAGCAGCTCCAGGCCGCGCCGGGGAGCGTCGCCGAGCAGCAGCTTGCTCAGCTCCTCCTTCACCCGCTCCCGAGAGATGATCTTTAGGCGGTTGGTCATCGCCCGCATCGCCTCGACCACCTGCGGGTCGACCGCGAAGCGCAACTGGCTGGCGAACCTGGCCACCCGCAGCATCCGCAGCGGGTCGTCGGAGAACGAGTCCTCCGGGCGGCCGGGCGTGCGCAGCAGACCGGCCGCCAGGTCGTCGAGGCCGCCGTACGGGTCGACGAACGCGTCGGCGGCCTTCCAGTCCGGCAGCGCGACGGCCATCGCGTTGATGGTGAGGTCACGCCGCCCGAGGTCGTCGGCCAGGGAGTCGCCGTACGCCACCGCCGGGTGGCGTGAGCCCGGCTCGTACGCCTCCGCGCGGTAGGTCGTGATCTCGAGCTTGAACCCGCGCTGGGCCACCCCGACGGTGCCGAAGGCGATCCCGGTCTGCCAGGTCCCTTCCGCCCAGCCGTCGGTGAGCGCGAGGACCTGCTCCGGGCGGGCGTCAGTGGTGAGGTCGAGGTCGTCGCCCAGGCGGCCCAGTAGCGCGTCGCGCACCGAGCCGCCGACCAGGTGCAGCGCGTGGCCGCCGGCCCGGAAGCGCTGCCCGAGGTCGTGCGCGACCGGGGAGGCACGGACCAGCTCACGAACAGCGTTGCGCTGGAGCTCCGACAGGGACATGCACAGCAGGCTAGGAGACCGGTCGGCCGCGGCCGGGCGCGTGGGAACCTCGCCGCATGCAGGTCGTCGTGCGCAGTGGCGCGGGGGAACGCGACGTCGACCTCGAGCTGCGCAACCCGGAGGCGACGCTCGGCGACCTCGCCCGGGCGCTCGGCGGCGGCGGCGATCGACCGGTCACCGTCGCCGGCCGGCGGTGGCCCCCCGACTGTCGCATCGCGGACGCCGGCCTCACCGAGGGTGGGCTCGTCCAGCTCGGGGCGGGTGGTGCGTTCGTCCCGCCGCCCCCGGCCGGCCGTTACGAGGTGGCGGCGACGGCGGGGCTGGACGCCGGGGGCACCTGGCCGTTCGCCGGCCGGGTGCTGGTGGGCCGTGGGAGCGCCGCCCAGGTCGTCCTCGACGACCCCACCGTCTCGCGGGAGCACTGCACCCTCGCGTTGGGCGAGGACGGCCGGCTCCTCGTCACCGACGTCGGCGCTCGCAACGCCGTCCTCGTCGACGACCGGGTGCTGCGCCGCGGCGGGACCGCGGCGGTCGACCCGACGTGCACCGTGCGGCTCGGCGCCGTCGACCTGCTCGTCCGCCCGCGCCGCGACGACGACCGGCCGCGGGGGCTCGACGTCCGCCGCCAGGTCGGTCCGGCGGGCACGCTGCCGTTCAACCGGCCGCCGCGGCCCGCGCCGCCCCCGGCGCCCCACGTGCTGCCGCTGCCGCAGGAGCCGGCGGAGCGGTCCTCGGAGCCGCTCAGCGTGGCGGCCCTGGTCGGCCCCCTGGTGCTCGCCGCCGTCATGGTCCTGGTCACCGGTGACCCGCGGTTCGCCCTGTTCAGCGCGCTGAGCCCGGTGCTCGCCGTCGGGACCTGGTACGAGTCGCGCCGCCGTAGCGGCCGCACCGGGCGCCGGGAGCGCAGCCGCTACGACAGCGAGCTCGCCGCCCTCGCCGACCGGCTGCGCGAGGGCGCCGCCGAGGAGCGCGTCCGGCTCCGTGCCGTGGCACCCGATCCTGCGGAGGTGCTGCGTCGCGCCGCCCTGCCCAGCACCCGCCTGTGGGAGCGCCGGCCCGGCTCGACCGACTTCCTGCGGCTGGCGGCGGGGACGGCCGACCAGTCGTGGCAGCCTCCGGTCGAGCTACACGCCCGGCCTGCTCCGGCGGTCGCGGCGCTGCTGGCGGCCTCGCGGCTGCCCGCCGCGCCCGTCGTCGTCGACCTGTCGGGCGGCGGTGTCGTCGGCGTCGTGGGGGACCGGGCCGCCGCCCTCGCCGTGGCCCGGGCGCTGCTGTGCGCGGCGGCCGTCGGCTCCGGACCGGCGGATGTGACGGTGGGTGTCTTCGTCGACCCAGGGCGCGAGGAGGACTGGGACTGGTGCAAGTGGCTGCCGCACACCATGGCGGCGGCCGGCGGCGTGGACCGGTGGCTGTCGGCCGACCGGGACAGCAGCGAGCAGATGCTGCGCGCCCTCGGGCGGGGCGCCGCCGCGGGGACCGCGCTCGTCGTGCTCGACACCGCCGTCCTCACGACCGGCAAGAACGCCCCCGCTCGCGACCTGCTGTCCCTCGCCCGTCGCCCCGCCGGGCCGGGCGGCTCGCCGCCCCCCGTCGCCGGCATCGTCGTCGCCCGCGCACCGGACGCGCTGCCCGCCGCCTGCAACCAGGTGCTCGTCGTCCGCGCCGACGGCACGGCCACTCTGTCGCGGCTCGACGACGGCGGCGAGATCGGCGACGTGCTGGCAGGAGGCCTGTCGCCCGGCCGGGCCAGGGGCTGCGCCCGCGACCTCGCCCGCTTCGACGACCCCGAGCTGACGGTCGCCGGCGCCGGCCTGCCCGTCGGCGTACGGCTGCTGCCGCTGCTCGAGCTCGAGCGCACCGGCAACGAGATCGACGTCGACGCGGTCCGCAAGCGCTGGCGCGCGGCCGGCCCCGACCCGGGCGCGATCGCCCCGCTTGGCGTGACCGAGAACGGGCTGTTCGTCCTCGACCTCGTCCGGGACGGCGCACATGGGCTCATCGGCGGCACCACCGGCTCGGGAAAGAGCGAACTGCTCCGCAGCCTCGTCGCCGGGCTCGCCGTGCACGCCGACGCCGAGCACCTCACCTTCGTCCTCGTCGACTACAAGGGCGGGGCGGCGTTCGACGTGTGCGCCCGACTGCCGCACGTCGTCGGGCTCGTCACCGACCTCGACGAGCAGCTCGGCGAGCGGGCGCTGCGGGCCCTGGAGGCGGAGCTGCACTCGCGCGAGCACACGCTGCGCGCGGCGGGGGCGGACAGCCTGGCGGACTACCTCGCGCTCGGGTTGCCCGATCCGCTGCCGCGCCTCGTCGTCGTCATCGACGAGTTCGCGACGCTGGCCAAGGAGCTGCCCGACTTCGTGGCCTCCCTCGTCGGCATCGCGCAGCGCGGGCGCACCCTCGGCGTGCACCTGTTGCTGGCCACCCAGCGACCCTCCGGAGCGGTCAACGACAACATCAAAGCCAATACTAACTTGCGGATCGCCCTGCGCGTGCAGGACGGCGCCGACTCCAGCGACGTCATCGGGACGCCGGCGGCCGCGCAGATCGGCCGGGACCGGCCGGGCCGGGCCTACGTCCGGCTCGGGCCCGGCGAGGTGGTGCCGATCCAGACCGCCCTGGTGACCTGCGTCAGCGACGCCGGCGCCGACGAGCCGGTCTCCGCCGCACCGTTCGGCTTCGGCCCGCGCAGCCGCGCCGCGCGGAGCGCGGGGACCCGGTCGGTCCGGACGGGCCGGAGCGGGGGCATCAGGACGGGCGAGGGCAGGGCGGAGGACAGGAGGACGGCGGACGAGGGGACAGGCGGCGGAGCACGGGCGGCGCGGGCCAGGACCGACCTCGCCCGGCTCGTCGACGCACTGGTGGCGGCCCACGCCGCCGAGGGGTTCCCGCCGCCGCGCCGCCCCTGGCCCGAGCCCCTGCCCGGGATGCTCGACCTCGCCGGGCTGGTCGCCCGGGGTCCCGACCCCGAGGTCGCGGTGGTGGCGCTCGCCGACGACCCGGCCGGCCAGGCCCAGCACCCCGTCGGCTGGGAGCTCAGCAAGGGCGGGCTGCTGCTGCTCGGTGTACCGGGCAGCGGCACCACCACCGCCCTGCTCTCGCTGGCCCTGTCCCTGGCCGCCCGTCGCCCCCCGGACGCGCTGGAGCTGTACGCGCTGGACTTCGGCGTGGGCGACCTCGCCGTGCTCGAGGCGCTGCCGCACACCGGCGCGGTGGTGCAGGCACCGGACCGCGAGCGCCAGGTGCGCCTGCTGCGCCGGCTGCGCTCAGAGCTCGACCGGCGGCGGGGGTTGCCGCGCGGGACCGCGCTCACCCGCACGGTCGTGCTCCTCGACAACCTCGCCGCGATGCGGGCGGCGTACGACGACGTCGAGGGCCTGGAGCTGATGGACCTGCTCGCCAGGGTGCACGCCGACGGCCCGGAGGTGGGTATCACGCTGGCCATCACCGCCGACCGGCCCGCGGTCGTCCCGCTGCCGATCGCTTCGGTGACCACGCAGAAGTGGCTGTTCCGGCTGGCCGACGCATTCGACTACTCCGCGGTCGGGCTGAGCCGCACCGACGTGCCTGCGCCGGTACCCGGTCGGGCCGTGCTCCTGCCGAGTCGGCTGCAGGCCCAGCTCGGGCTGCCCGCCGCTGGCCTGGTCGCCGAGGTCGCTGCCCGCTGGGTCGGGTCGCCGCAACGGGCCCGGCCCGTCGCGGTGCTGCCGGCGCGGGTGTCGTCCGCCGACCTCGGCCGGGGCGCGCACCGTGACGGGGAGGCCTGGCGGGTGCCCGTCGGGATCGCCGAGGCGGACCTGTCGGTCGCCGAGCTCGCCTTGTACGAGGGCGACTGCGCCCTGGTGACCGGGCCGGCCCGCAGCGGAAAGAGCGGAGTGCTGTGGAGCCTGGCCGAGGTGCTGCGCGCCGGCGGCCTGTACGTCGTGGCCAGCGGAGGCCGGCGATCGCCGCTCGCCGGATGCCCTGCGCTGCACCGCTGGGTGCCGGCTTCGCAGGTCGGGACCGTCGCCGCGGAGCTGCGCCGCCCTGCGACCCCCACGGTCCTGCTCCTCGACGACGCGGAGGGCTTCGACGACGACGACAGCGCGCTGGCGGCGCTCGTCACCGCCCCCGGCCCCGCCCTGCACGTGGTCGCCGCCGGCCGGTCCGACACGTTGCGCACCCTGTATGCCCACTGGACCACCAAGGTGCGGCGCAGCAAGACCGGCCTGCTGCTGCGGCCCAGCGTCGACCTCGACGGCGACCTGCTCGGGGCGACGCTCCCGAGGCGGGCCCCGGTGGCGCTGACGACCGCCCGCGGCTATCTCGTCGCCGACGGCGGGGTCGCCCTCGTCCAGGCCGCCACCATGCCGATGCCCGGCGCCCGCGGCTGACGCCCTGTCCACAGGTGCCGCCCGCTGCCGAGCGCGGGCCGTCCCGCCGCCGTTACGGTCGCGCCCTCCCGCCACCCCCAAGCCCACCAGGAGCCCAGCATGTCGGCACGCGTCCTCTCCACCGAGCAGGCCAAGACGGCCATCCAGCAGGTCCAGGCGATCGTCAACGGCGGCCTGGCGGAGCAGATCTCCCATCTCGACGCCCAGGGCAAGGTCCTGTCCAGCCCCGACGTCTGGGACGGTCAGCTCGCCGCGCAGTTCCGCGACAGCACCTGGCCGCAGACCAAGAGCGCGCTGGACAAGGCACGCCAGGAGCTCGACCACCTCCGCGAGCAGCTGCAGAAGATCGCACAGAACATCATGACGGCCGGAGGCAACGCCTGAGCCGGAGCCTGCGGCGGTGCGTCCGCTGACCCTTCCGGCCCCACGGCGCCGCGCTGCTGCGGCGCCCTGCCGCCGTACGCTGGCGGTTGTGTCCTCCCCGCCCCCGACGACGTCCGGCCGGCGGCCGATGCGGCGCGTGGACGAGACCAGCGCTGGAGGGCTCGTCCTCGACCGCCTGGGCCCGAACGCCTCCGGCGCGCTCATCGGCCGACTCGACCGGCGCGGCCGGCTGCTCTGGTCCCTGCCGAAGGGCCACCTCGAGCCCGGCGAGACCGAATCCGACACCGCGGTCCGCGAGGTCGCCGAGGAGACCGGGATCAGCGGCCGCGTCATCGGCAAGCTCGGCACCATCGACTTCTGGTTCGTGGCCGAAGGCCGTCGGGTGCACAAGACCGTCCATCACTTCCTGCTGGTCGCAGCCGACCCGGTGCACGGCCTCGAGCTGTCCGACGAGGACGTCGAGGTGAGCGAGGTCGCGTGGGTGCCGCTCGGCGAGGTCGCCCGGCGATTGGCGTACGCCGACGAACGGCGGCTGCTCGACCGGGTGCCCGACCTGCTCGTCGAGACCGCATGACGTCCCGCCCGCAGCGCCCCCGGTGGCCGGCCCGGGCGGCGCGCACCGCGCTGGCGCTCGGCGCGCTGCTCGCCTCGGCGCTGCCCGCCACCGCCACCGCCGCACCCGCCGCCGGGCCGGCCATCACCTCCCCGCTGACGGTGTCGGTGTCGGATCTGCGCCCCCGGTCCCCGCAGCCCGGGGGGGACCTGCAGGTCGTCGGAACGGTCACCAACACCGGCGGGGAGGCGCTGCGCGACCTCCAGCTGCGGGTGCGGGTGGGCGGGCGACTGGCCACCCGAGGCGACCTGCGCCAGGCCGACGTCGTACCGCCGACCTACCGCGAGCCGCGGGTCCTGCGTCCGCTGCCCGACCTCGAGCCCGGGGCGCAGCTGCCGCTGGACCTGCGGGTCCTGGTCGACGACCTCCGACTCGGTGACGACGGCGTCTACCCGCTGCAGGTGGAGGTACGCGGGCTGCGCGGCCGATCCGTCGCACGCGAGCAGCTCGGGCTGGTGTCGACCTACCTGCCCTGGTTCGGGACGACGACCGTCGACCCGTTGCGCATCGCGTGGCTGTGGCCGGTCGTCGACCAGCCGCGCCGCGGCCCGCGCGAGGTGATGCTCGACGACGTCCTCGCGACCGCCCTGTCCGACCAGGGACGCCTGGGCCGCAGCCTGGCCGCCGCGCGCTCCGGGGAGTCCGGCGGGTGCCCGCCACCCGCGGAGCCGGCACCGGACCGCCGGACCCCCGCCTCAGCGGCTCCGGCCTGCAGCCCGGTGCCCGTCACGTACGCCGTCGACCCCGATCTGCTGTACAGCGTGGCCGCGATGACCAGGCCCTACGAGGTCCGCACCCGAGGCGGCGGCACCGGGCCGGGTGCCGGTACGGCGGCGGCGGCGGGCTGGTTGGCCTCCCTGCAGGCGGGCGCGGGGGCCGGTGGCGTCGTCGCGCTGCCGTACGCCGACCCCGACGTCGTCGCGCTGACCCGCGGCTCGGCAGGGCTGGCGGCCGACGTCGCGGCGGCCCGGACCTACGGCGTGACCGTCACCCGCGACCTGCTCGGTAAGGACGTGCTGCAGAGCGTGTCGTTCCCCCCTCCGGGGCGGCTGTCCGACGCGGCCTTCGACGCGCTGACGACCGGTTCGACCCGGGCGGTCGTGCTCGAGGACGACGCGGTGAGCGGCGTGGGCCCTGGCCCCCGCAGCACCCTGGGCGCGCGGGTGTCGCTGCCGCCCAGTGCGACGTCCGGCTCGGTGACCGGGCTGGTCGTCGATCGCGGCCTGTCCGACCTGCTCGTGCCCGCCAGGCCGCAGGACGCCCGCCTGGCCGAGCAGCGCTGGCTGGTCGAGACCGCGATGGTGGCGGCGGAGATGCCCAGCCGAGGGCGCACCCTGCTGGTCGCGCCGCCGCGCCGCGGCGACGTCGACCCGGCGGTCGTCGGTGCGGCCGTCGCCGACACCGGCCGCGCCCCGTGGATGTGCCCGGTCCGGCTGACCGACGTCGCCGCGGCGCAGGAGCGCTGCCCGACGGCCACCGCCCCGTCCTACGCGCCCGAGCGCAGCGCGGACCTGGCCCAGCCCGATCCGCGGGCGCCGACGCTCGGCGCCGACCTGCTGTCCCGGGTCGCCCAGGTGCGGGCGGCGGCCGGTCAGCTCACCGGGTCGGTCATCAAAGGGGGAACGGACCAGGCGCAGAGCACCCGGGCCCGGATGCAGCGGGCCTGGCTGCGCGCGGAGTCCAGCGCCTGGCGGGACGACCGCAGTGCAGGCGCCCGCTTCGTCGCGCTCGCCGCCGAGGATGTCGCCGAGCAGCGCAGCAAGGTCTCGGTGCTGACCGGCAAGGTCATCACCTTGACCAGCAAGAACGGCCGGGTGCAGCTGGCCGTCGTCAACGAGCTGGACCAGCCGGTCACCGTGGCGCTGCGGCTGCGCGCGCCCAGTGACGCCCGGTTGTCCAAGGCGCAGACCGAGGTGCTGGAGGTGCCGGCCCGGTTCAGCCTGCCCGTGCAGGTCGACGCGCAGACGCTGACCAGCGGCCGTTTCGTCGTCAAGGCGCAGCTGCTGGACCGCGACGGCGCCCCGTTCGGCGAGCCGAAGGAGCTGCTGGTGCGCTCCACCCGCTACGGCACGGTCGCGCTCGTCGTCACCGGACTCGGTGCCGTCGTGCTGCTCGTCGCCGCCGGCGTGCGGGTGGTTGGCCGGGCCCTGCGCCGCCCGGTCCCGGCCGGCCTCGTCCGGTGAGCACGCTGCTACGGGCCACCCGCACGATGGCGGTCGGCACCGTCGCCTCCCGTGCCACCGGCTTCCTGCGTACCGCCGTCGTCGCCGCCGTCCTCGGCATCCGGGGCGTCGGCGACGCCTTCAATCTCGCCAACACCGCGCCCAACATCGTCTACGAGCTGCTGCTCGGCGGCGTGCTGTCGAGCGTGGTCGTACCGCTGCTGGTCCGGGCCGCGAAACAGGACGGTGACGAGGGGGAGGCGTACGCCCAGCGGCTGCTGTCCCTCACCGTCCTCGCGCTCGGCCTGGCCTCGGTGCTGCTGGTGCTGTTCGCCCCGGCGCTCGTCGCCGCCTACGCCAGCAGCGACACCGACCGGGCGACCCGCGACCTCGCGGTCGTCTTCGCGCGCTTCTTCCTGCCGCAGGTGCTGTTCTACGGCGCGGGCGCCGTGATGGGCGCCTACCTCAACACCCGCGGCCGGTTCGGCCCGCCGATGTGGGCGCCGGTGCTCAACAACGTCGTGGTCATCCTCACCGGGCTGGTGTTCCTGCTGCTGCCCGGCCCGGACCGGCTGTCGCCTGGGACGATCACGGACACCCAGGTCACGGTGCTCGGGGTCGGCGTGACGCTCGGCATCGTCGCCCAGACCGCCGCACTCGTCCCGGCGCTGCGCGCGACCGGCTTCCGCTTCCTGCCCCGGCTCGACGTACGCGGCGTCGGGCTGGGCGCGGCCGCCCGGCTGGCCAAGTGGGTCTTCCTCTACGTCGTGGCCAACCAGCTGGCCTACCTGGTGGTCGTCAAGCTGGCGACCGGCGCGGGCGCGGGCGGATCGGGCCGCGGCTACTCCTCCTACGTCTACGCCTTCGTGCTCTGGCAGCTGCCGCACGCCGTCGTCGCCGTCAGCGTCATCACGGCGCTGCTGCCCCGCATGAGCCGGGCCGCCGCGGACGGGCGGCCGGAGGAGCTGGCGGCGTCGCTCTCGCAGGGCCTGCGCCTCGCGCTCGCGGTCCTCGTGCCCGCCGCCGTGGCGTACGTCGTGCTCGGCCGCTCGATCGCGACGGTCGTGTTCGGGCACGGCGAGATCTCGGTCGGCGAGGCGCGCTTCATCGGCGTGCTGCTCGGCGTATTCGCCGTCGGGCTCGTGCCGTTCAGCGTCTACCAGCTGCAGCTGCGGGCCTTCTACGCGATGCAGGACACCCGCACCCCCACGCTGATCAACTTCGGGGTCAACGCCACGCTCGTGGTCGTCGACCTCGTGCTCTACGCCCTGCTGCCCGACGACCTCAAGGTCGTCGGGCTGGCGGCCGGGCAGGCCAGCTCGTTCGTCGTCGGGCTGGTCGTCGTGTCGGTGGTGCTGAGGCGGCGCACCGGCGGTCACGAGGGCGGGCTCGTCGTGCGCACCGGCGTGCGCTGCCTGGTCGCCTGTCTGCCGGCCGCGGTGCTCGCCCTTGCGCTCGGCGCGGGCATCGCGGAACTGCTCGGCACCGGGGCGGTGGGCGCCCTCGCCACCGTCGCGGCGTCCGGGTCGGTGCTGCTCGTCGGCTACGTCGTCGTCGTGCGCCGGCTGCGGGTGCCCGAGGTCGACGCGGCCATCCGGCCGGTGCTGGCCCGCCTGGGACGCTGACGGCACCGCGCAAGCTAGGCTAGGGCCGGCCCGGTGCTCAGCAGCCGGGGTCCGGACGGGTCGCCCGCCGGGAGGGGTGGTCCAGGCGGGAGGCCCGCGTGTCGCCCGGTCCCACCTCCTCGACCCCGACCCGTCGGCTGGCCGAGCAGGGTGACCTGCTGGCTCGGCGCTACCGACTGCTGCGCCCCCTGCCCGGTCCCCCGGACGCGGTCGCGGACCTCTGGCAGGCCACCGACGAGGTGCTCGCCCGCCCGGTCGCCGTCCGGATCCTGGCCACCCGGAACAAGCAGGCCCTCGCCTTCCTCCAGGCTGCCGCCCGGAGCGCCGCGGTCGCGACCCGGCCGCTCACCCGGGTGTACGACGCTGCCGTCGAGCCCTGCCACGACCGCCCGTCCCTGACCTACGTCGTCAGCGAGTGGATCGACGGCGAGCCGCTCGCCGACGTGCTCGCCGCCGGCCCGCTGCCCGTCGCCGAAGCGCTCAACCTCGCGGTGCAGGTCACCGCCGCCCTCGTCGACGTGCACGCGGCGGGTGGCGTGCACGGACGGCTGCACCCCGGCAACATCCTGATCACGCCGGACGGGGACCTGCGCCTCACCGATACGGAGGTTGCGGCGGCGCTGCACGGCACCCGACGTGCCTCGACGACGACAGAGGGACCCGACCGCACCGCGCCGTCCGACGCCTCACCAGCCGACGACGTACGCGACCTCTCCGCGCTGCTGTATGCGATGGTCACCGGCCGCTGGCCGGACCGGGTCAGCGACCAGCCCGCGCGAGGCCTGCCTCCCGCCCCGCGCAACGACCACGGCGTCTGCCGCCCGCGGCAGGTCCGCGCGGGTGTCCCGCGCGCCCTGGACGCGACGGTCGTCCGCGCCCTGGACGCTTCCCGGCGGTCGGGCCCCCCGCTCGACACCGCCGCGGCGTTGCTGGTCGCCCTCGAGACGGCAGCCCGCGGGGTGCACCGGCAGGCCCGTCAGGCGCAGTCGCGGAGGCCGCCACGCCCCCGCCTGCTGCGACGACTCGGGCCCCGGACCGGCCTCGCCGCCCTGCTCGTCGTCCTCGGCACGACCAGCTTCTCCCTCGGCCTGTCGCTCGGTGAGGTCCCGCCGCCGGGCGGGCTGCCCGTCGCCCCGGCCGCGCTACGCGACCCCGGCGCCCCGGGCCCCGTCGACCTGGCCACGGCGGTGGTGCGCGTGCAGGACCCGTCCGGGACTCCCCACGAGGACGCGCCCGACCAGGTCGGCAACGCCTACGATGCGGACCCCTCCACCGCCTGGGTCACGCAGCGGTACCCCACCGAGCGCTTCGGCGGCCGCCAGCCCGGCGTCGGTCTGCTCGTCGACCTCGGCGCGCCGACCGCGCTGTCGGAGGTCGCCGTGGCCCTCACCCGGGCGGGCACCGGCCTGGAGCTGCGGGCGGCCGACGCCCTCGGTGCCGACCCGACCGTGCTGCCCGTCGTCGCCCGCGACGACGGCGGCGCGCGTGTCGTAGAGCTTGGGGTGCCGCCCGGCACGAGCGCCCGCTACTGGCTGATCTGGATCACCCGGTTGCCGCCGGACGGCGATCAGTACCGGGCGGGGATCGACGAGCTGCGCCTGCTCCGCCGGTGACGCCCGGCGCCCTCAGTAGCCTGCAGCCGTGATCGCCGACGACGCGCGGGACCGGGCGCTGCTCGCGGCCCACGTCGCCGGTGACCCCGACGCCTTCGGGACCCTCGTCCGGCTGCACCGTGACCGGCTGTTCGCGGTGGCGGCTCGGACGCTCGGCGGTCCGGGCGGGGACGTTCGCGAGGAGGCGGCGGACGCCGTCCAGGACGCCCTGGTGTCGGCGTACCGCGCGGCCGAGTCCTACCGCGGCGAGGCACAGGTCAGCACCTGGCTGCACCGCGTCGTCGTCAACGCCTGCCTCGACCGCCTCCGGCGACGGGCAGCCCGCCCCACCGTGCCCCTGCCCGAGCAGGAACCGGCAGCGCCGGAGGACCCGATCGGCGACCGGGAGACCGCGCTCGACGTCCGGGCGGCACTCGCCGCGCTGCCCGTCGAGCAGCGGGCGGCGCTGGTGCTCGTCGAGCTGTCGGGGCTGCCGGTCGAGGAGGCGGCGGCGGTGCTCGGCGTCCCCGTCGGCACGGTGAAGAGCCGCTGCGCGCGGGGGCGGGCGCGCCTCGCCGTCACGCTCGGCTACCTGCGGAACCCACCGCCCCCCGCGCCCGTCCCACCTGACACCGGACCGTCCCGTCCCGGCGGGCAGCCGATCGTCGGAGGAGGCCCGTGACCGCACACCTGGACCTCGACGCGCTCGCCGACCTTCTCGCCGGAGAGGGGAACGACGCGCAGGTCGACCACGTGGCCGGCTGCCCGCGCTGCGGCGCGGCGCTCGACGACCTCGAGCGGGTGCAGGCGCCGGTACGGGCGGTGCTCGCGGCGCTGCCCACACCCGAGGTGCCCGTCGACCTCGCCGCGCGACTCGATGCGGCCGTCCTTCGGGCCCGTGAGGACGAGCTCGCGCCAGTCCGGTCCGTTCCCGCGCGTGGGCCCGACCGGGGGGACGAGCGTCCCGAGCCGACGGGGCCCAGGGCGACGGGGCCGGCCGCGCCCGTCGTCGTGCTGACCCGACCTGGCCCGGCGCGCTCCCGCTGGCTGGTCGGGAGCGCCGCCGCAGCGGCCGTCCTGCTGGCCCTGTCCGGCCTCGCGGTCCTGGCCGCCCGCACGCCCAGGGGCTCCGACACCACCACCGGCCTCGCCGTCCCGGCGGAGGGGGGAGCGGCTCCACCGGTTCCGACCAGCAGCACCGGCACCGACTACGGCAGCGACCCCAACGCGCTCGCCGCCGCCCTGCCGGTCCTGCTGCGGGCCGCACCCGGGCCCGCGGCCGCGCCGCCCGCTGGTGACCCGCTGTCCCGGCTGCACGACCCGGCGCAGCTCACCGACTGCCTGCTGGGTCTGTCCGGTCCGCAATCCGGCGGCGACCCGCTCGCCCTCGACTACGCCCGCTTCGCCGGCGCGCCGGCCCTTGTCGTCGTGCTCCCCACGACCGCGCCGGCCCAGCTGCAGGTGTATGTCGTCGGTGCCGGCTGCCGGTCCGAGGCCGAGGACGTGCTCTTGGCCGAGCGGCTCGCCCGGCCGTCCTGACGCCGACCGACGCGGCAGCGGGAAGAGCCTCCCTACAGTGGGCGTTGTGCCGAGCACACCGACAGGGGACGCGCTTCCCTCGGGGGGCACAACCGGGGACACGCTGACGAGGGGGACGCAGTGACCCAGACCGCCGACAGGACCGTGGCGCAGGAGACCGAGGTCCGCGAGGCGGTCGTCATCGGCTCGGGGCCCTCGGGCTACACCGCCGCCATCTACCTGGCCCGGGCCGGCCTGCTGCCGCTCGTCTTCGAGGGCTCGGTGACCGCCGGCGGCGCCCTCATGAACACCACCGACGTGGAGAACTACCCGGGCTTCCCGGACGGCGTCATGGGCCCGGATCTCATGGACAGCCTGCGCAAGCAGGCCGAGCGCTTCGGCGCGGAGATCATCACCGATGACGCCACGGAGGTCGACCTGGCGGGTGAGGTCAAGGTCGTGAAGGTCGGTCAGGACACCTACCGCGCCCGTACGGTCGTGCTGGCCATGGGCTCGGCCTACCGCATCCTGGGCATCCCGGGCGAGGACCGGTTGTCCGGCCGCGGCGTCTCGTGGTGCGCGACCTGCGACGGGTTCTTCTTCCGCGACCAGGAGATCGTGGTGGTCGGCGGTGGCGACAGCGCTCTCGAGGAGGCGACCTTCCTCACCCGGTTCGCCAGCAAGGTCACGCTGGTGCACCGGCGCGACAGCCTGCGCGCCAGCAAGATCATGCAGGAGCGGGCGTTCCACAACGACAGGATCGCCTTCGTCTGGGACACCGAGGTCCTGGAGGCCGTCGGCGAGGACCGGCTCGAGGCGGTGCGCCTGCGCAACCTCAAGACCGGCGAGGAGAGCACGCTGCCGGCGACCGGCCTGTTCATCGCGATCGGCCACGACCCGCGCTCGGAGCTGGTGAAGGGGCAGGTCGAACTCGACGACGAGGGCTACGTGGTGGTCCAGCAGCTGCACTCCACCGCCACCGACGTGCCGGGGGTGTTCGCCGCCGGCGACCTGGTCGACCACACCTACCGGCAGGCGATCACGGCGGCCGGCACCGGATGCGCCGCGGCCCTCGACGCCGAGCGCTACCTCGCCGCGACAGAGGGCCCCGTGCACACCGGCGCGGGCTGGGACAACGCCGTGCCCTCCGCACCGCCGGACGAGCCCTTCGACCGCGGTCACGGGTCGCGCCCCCCGCAGTAGCGGCCCGGACCGCACCGGGGAATCCCGCGACGCGAGGTCCGGTTGACACAGATGCACACCCCGAGACCCGAGGAGCATGGCATGGGCGCCAACACCAAGATCACCACGGACGCGACCTTCGTCACCGACGTCCTTCAGAGCGACAAGCCCGTCCTCGTGGACTTCTGGGCGGAGTGGTGCGGCCCCTGCAAGATGGTCGCCCCCGTGCTCGAGGAGATCGCCGGCGAGAACGCTGACAAGATCAGCGTTGTGAAGCTCAACATCGACGAGAACCCTGGCGCCGCCCGCGACTACCAGATCATGAGCATCCCGACCATGGCGGTCTTCCAGGGCGGGAAGATCGTCAAGTCGATCGTCGGTGCCAAGCCGAAGGCCGCCATCCTGCGCGACCTCGAGGCCTACCTCTAGACCTCGCAGCTCCGCTACCGGCCGGCCCGTTCTCGGGCCGGCCGGTAGTGCGTTCGGCTCCCCGTGGCCCGCACCGGCTCCCGGACCAGCCGACGCGCCTGCCCACCGGCGAGCGGCAGGCGACGTACCGTCGCCTTGCACGACTTCCGCCGCCGCCCGACATCGAGGTCCCTGTGCAGCTGTACCGCCGTGGTGACACCGGGGCTGCCGTGGCCGAGGTGCAGGCCACGTTGGCGCAGCTCGGACTGCTCGATGGCCCGGAAGCCGGCTTCGGGGTCGCCACCGATCGTGCCGTCCGCACCTTCCAGCAGCAGCGCGGCGTCTCCGTCGACGGCATCGTCGGCCCCGAGACCTACCGCGCCCTGGCCGCCGCCCGGTGGCGTCTGGGCGACCGGTTGCTGTCGCTGGCCAGCAAGCCGTTCGTCGGCGACGACGTCGCCGCTCTGCAGGAGCGCCTTCTCGAGCTCGGCTACGACGCCGGCCGGGCCGACGGGGTCTTCGGGGCGCGTACGCAGACCGCGCTGCGCGGCTTCCAGCGCGACTACGGCATGGTGGCCGACGGTGCGTGCGGGATGGCGACGCTGCGGGCGCTCAAGCAACTCGGCCGGCTCGTCACCGGCGGGAGACCGCACGCGCTGCGGGAGACCGAGCAGCTGCACCGCTCGGGCAGCTCACTTGCCGGCAAGACGCTCGTGCTGGACCCGGGACACGGCGGCCCCGACCGCGGTGCCACCGGGCACGGTCTGGAGGAGGCCTCGATCGTGGAGGACCTTGCCGCCCGGATCGAGGGCCGGCTCGCGGCGGTCGGCGTGCGCGCGCTGCTCACCCGGCCGTCGCACGCCTGCCCCACCGACGCCGAGCGGGCGGCGTTCGCCAACCAGGTCGGCGCCGACCTGGTGGTGTCGCTGCACGTCGACCGGGCGGGCTCACCGCGCCCGAAGGGCGTCGCGACCTACCACTTCGGGACCGGCAGCGGCGTGACGTCGACGGTCGGTGAGGAGCTCGCCTCCCTCGTCCAGCGCGAGGTCACCGCCCGCACCGACCTGCTCGACTGCTCGGTGCACGGCAAGACCTGGGAGTTGCTGCGACTCACCAGAATGCCCGCCGTCCGCCTGGAGCTCGGGCACCTCACCCACCGCGGCGACGCAGCCCGGCTGGCCGACCCGGGTTTCCGCGACACGGTCGCCGAGGCGGTGGTCGTCGGCGTGCAACGGCTCTACCTGCCCGCCGAGCTCGACCCGCCGACCGGCGTGCTCCGGATCCCCGATATGTCGCTGCGTTAGGTGCTCGCCTCCGCTGCCGCGGCCGAGCTGGCGGCCTTCGACGACCCGCAGCTGCCTCAGTGGCTCGGGGTGCTCGCCCGTCCCGACGGGCTGCGGCGGACGGCCCGGCCGGACCACGTCACCGCCTCAGCGGTCGTCCTCGACCCGTCCGGCGCCACCGTGCTGCTCGTCCTGCACCGCAAGGTCGGCCTGTGGCTGCAGCCGAGCGGGCACGTCGACGACGGCGACGCCTCGCTCGCCGCGGCGGCCGTCCGCGAGGCCACCGAGGAGACCGGCGTCGCAGGGCTCGCCGCCGACGCCGTACCGGTCCGGCTCGACCGGCACCCCGCGCCCTGCGGTGCCCGGCACCACCTCGACGTGCAGTTCCTCGTCCGGGCGCCCCGACGGGCCTCGCCCGTCGTCAGCGAGGAGTCGCTCGCCGTGCGCTGGTGGCCCGTCGACGCCCTGCCGCATCAGCGGGTAGACCTCGCCCCGCTGGTGAGCGCCGGTCTCGCCCGCCTGCGCTGAGCCCTCCCGGGGTCCCGTCGGGGCGCCAGGCCGGTCCTTCAGACCGGACGCAGGGCCGGGTCGGGGGAGATCGAGCCGAGCAGGCGCTCCAGGGCGACCTCGACGTCCTCGCGCCAGGAGACCGCGGTCTTCAGCTCGAGGCGCAGCCGCGGCCAACGATGGTGCGGCCGGACCGTCTTGAACCCGACGGAGCGCAGGTGGTCAGCGGGCAGCACGCAGGCGGGAGCCGACCAGCGCTCGTCACCGAAGGCCTCGATCGCCCGCACCCCCCGGCGGGTGAGATCCTTGGCGACCCCCTGCAGCAGCGCGCGGCCGAGCCCGCCGCCCTGGAATTCCGGCAGCACGTGACCGGTCATGAGCAGCACCGCGTCGGCGCTCACCGGCGACGTCGGGAACGCGACCGAGCGCGGCACGTAGGCGGGCGGGGCGTACATCACATAGCCCGCCGGCACCCCGTCGAGGTAGACGATCTTGCCGCACGAGCCCCACTCGAGCAACGTCGCCGACACCCACGACTCCTTCTCCAGGCGGGTGTCACCGGCCTCCAGCGCCCGGTCCATGGCGACCGGGTCCAACACCCAGAACACGCAGGACCGGCAGCGCACCGGCAGGTCGTCCAGGTTGTCCAGGGTGATGTTGACCGTGCGACGGCTCACGGGGGACCGAGCTTCGTCGGGGCCCGCAGCAGCCCGGCGAGCCACCCGCCCAGCATCCCCGCCAGCAGGCCTGCCCCGCCGACGACCGCGTGGCGTGGGGGACGGGGAGGACGCGGGACGTGCACCTCCTGAGGGTAAGGCGCGCCGGCCCTGCCGGACAGGCTCTCCCCCGCCGGTAGCCTCGCCGTATGTCATCGGGGCGAGGACCAGGACCGGGCGTCACGCTCGACGCCTTCACCAGCCGCTACGCCGCACGCACCGCCGGGATGACCGCGTCGGAGATTCGGGCCCTGTTCGCAGTCGCGAGCCGCCCCGAGGTGGTGTCGCTCGCCGGCGGCATGCCGTTCACCGCCGCCCTGCCCCTCGACGCCGTCGGCAAGCTCCTCGGCGACCTGCTGGCGACCCGTGGCGCGCAGGCGCTGCAGTACGGCTCCGGCCAGGGCGACCCCGAGCTGCGCGAGCTGATCTGCGAGGTGATGGCCCTGGAGGGGGTGCAGGCCAGCCCGGACGACGTCGTCGTCACGGTCGGCAGCCAGCAGGCCCTGGACCTCGTCACCCGGATCTTCATCGACCCCGGCGACATCGTGCTTGCCGAGGCGCCGTCGTACGTCGGGGCGCTCGGCACGTTTGCCAGCTACCAGGCCGAGGTGCGGCACGTGGCGATGGACGCCGACGGTCTGCAGCCCGAGGCGCTGCGCGCAGCCATCGCGGCCGCCGGTGGCCGGGCAAAGTTCCTCTACACGATCCCGAACTTCCACAACCCCGCCGGCACGTCGCTGTCGGAGCCGCGGCGCGACGAGGTCCTGGCGATCTGCCAGGAGGCCGGGCTGCTGGTGCTCGAGGACAACCCGTACGGCCTGCTGGGCTTCGACGGGCCGCCGGTGCGCGCGCTGCGGGCCCGCGGAGGGGTCGACGACGTCGTCTACCTGGGGTCGTTCAGCAAGACCTTCGCCCCGGGGCTGCGGGTGGGCTGGGTACTGGCCCCGCACGCCGTCCGCGAGAAGCTGGTGTTAGCCAGCGAGGCCTCGGTGCTGTGCCCGCCGGCGCTCAACCAGATGGCGGTCGTGGAGTACCTGTCGACGCAGGATTGGCAGGGCCAGGTCCGGGTGTTCCAGCAGATCTACCGCGAGCGCCGGGACGCGATGCTCGACGCCCTGCGCCAGCTCATGCCGGCCGGCACGACCTGGACGCACCCCACCGGCGGGTTCTACGTGTGGACGACCCTGCCGGACGGGCTGGACGCCAAGGTCATGCAGCCCCGGGCGATCACGGCCCGGGTGGCCTACGTGCCGGGCATCGGCTTCTACGCCGACGGGCAGGGCATCCGCGACCTGCGCCTGTCGTACTGCTTCCCGGAGCCCGACCGCATCCGGGAGGGCGTGCGCCGACTCGCCGGGGTCGTGGAGCAGGAGCTCGAGCTGCTCGAGACGTTCGGGCCGACCGCCGCGCGCCGCGGCACGGCCTCAGTGCAGACGCCCGCGCCGGACCTGGCGTGAGGACGGCGGCGTGAAGGCGCTGGTGCTCGCCGGCGGGCTGTCCCACGAGCGGGACGTGTCGCTGCGCTCAGGTCGCCGGGTCAGCGACGCCCTGCGCGCCGCCGGGGTGGACTGCGACGTCCGCGACGCCGACGGGTCGCTGCTCGGCGCGCTCCCGGCGTACGACGCGGTGCTGCTCACGCTGCACGGCGGCTCGGGCGAGGACGGCTCGGTGCGGGAGGTCCTGGAGCTGGCGCAGGTGCCCTACGTCGGGGCGACCCCCGGCGCGTGCCGGCTCGCCTGGGACAAGCCGAACGCCAAGTCGATCGCGCGCCGGGCGGGGGTGTCCACCCCGCACGCCGTCGTGCTACCGCACGCCACCTTCCAGGAGCTGGGCGCGGAGGCGCTGCTGCGCTGCGTCGTCGCCCACCTCGGTCTGCCGCTCATGGTCAAGCCGGCGCGGGGCGGCTCGGCGCTGGGCGCGACGGCGGTTCACGACGACGCCGACCTGCCGGCCGCGATGGTCGCCTGCTACGGCTACGGCGAGGCGGCTCTCGTCGAGCAGTTCGTCGCCGGCACGGAGGTCGCGGTCACCGTCGTGGACCGGGGGGACGGCCCGCAGGCGCTGCCCGCCGTCGAGGTGCGGCCGCTGTCCGGCGTCTACGACTACGCCGCGCGCTACACCGCCGGCCACACCGAGTACTTCGCGCCGGCCCGGCTCGACGACGAGGTCGCAGTGGCCGTCGCGGCCGCCGCGGTCGACGTACACCGGGCCCTGGGGCTGCGCGACCTGTCCCGCATCGACCTCGTCGTCGGCGACGACGGCACCCCGCACCTGCTCGAGGCCAACACCGCCCCGGGCATGACCGAGACCTCGCTGGTGCCGATGGCCGTGCAGGCGGCCGGGCTGTCGGTCGGCGCGCTGCTGCGCGACCTGCTGGAGCGGGCCGCGGCCCGCTGAGCGCCCGACCTGCCGCACCGGGTGGCTAGTCCTCCGGCGCGGCCGGCCCAGGCCCGGCGGCCGCCGGCTCGTCCAGCATGGCCAGGATGCGGTCGAGGTCGTCGCGCGAGCCGAACTCGATGGTGACCTTGCCCTTGGCCCGGCCCATGTCGACCTTGACGCGGGTCTCGAAGCGGTCCGACAGCCGGTCGGCGATCTCCATCAACCCCGGCTGCACGGTACGTCCGGCGCGCCGCCGCAGCGGGCCGTCCGCCTTCGGGGAGCTGTGCGCCAGCGCCACCGCCTCCTCGACCGCCCGTACGCTCATGCCCTCCGCGACGACCCGGGCTGCCATCGCCTCCTGCCCCTCCGGCGACGGCAGCCCGAGGATCGCCCGCGCGTGCCCGGCCGACAGCACGCCGGCGGCGATCCGGCGCTGCACGGCAGGTGGCAGCTGCAGCAACCGGATCGTGTTGGTGATCTGCGGCCGGGAGCGGCCGATCCGCGCCGCCAGCTCCTCGTGCGTGGCCCCGAACTCGTGCAACAGCTGCTGGTAGGCCGCCGCCTCCTCCAGCGGGTTGAGCTGCTCGCGGTGCAAATTCTCCAGCAGCGCGTCCCGGAGCATGGCGTCGTCGCTGGTCTGCCGCACGATCGCCGCCACCGTCGACAGCCCCGCCTCCCGACAGGCCCGCCAGCGCCGCTCGCCCATGACGAGCTCGAAGCGGGCCGCCCCGTCCGGCGCCGCCGGCAGCTCCCGGACGACGACCGGCTGGAGCAGGCCGACCTCCCGGATGCTCGTGACCAGCTCGGCGAGGGCCTCGGCGTCGAAGTGCTGGCGTGGCTGCAGCGGGTTCGGCGTGATCGCCTCGAGGGGAAGCTCGGCGAACCGGGCTCCCGCCACCACCTGCGGCGCGACCGTGACCCCGGCGGCCCCGGTCGCCGGGGTGCCGGCGGGCGCGGCCGGGATCAGTGCCCCGAGGCCACGCCCCAGGCCGCCGCGCGGTGTGCTCACGAGTGCTCCCTCTGCCCGTCGGGCGTCGTCCCGCCCTGCCCTGGCCCGGCGGCTCCCCGCACGGCGATCTGGCGGGCGGCCGCGACGTAGGCCCGGGCGCCCCGGGAGGCAGGGTCGTACGCCACCACGCTCTTGCCGTAGCCCGGCGCCTCGCTGACCCGCACGCTGCGCGGGATCGTGGTCTCCAGCACCACCTCGCCGAAGTGGTCTCTGACCTCCGACGCCACCTGGTCGGCGAGCCGGGTGCGCGCGTCGTACATCGTCAGCAGGATCGTCGAGACCGACAGGCCGGGGTTGAGGTGGGCGCGCACCATCTCCACCGTACGCAGCAGCTGGCCGAGCCCCTCCAGGGCGTAGTACTCGCACTGGATGGGGATGAGCAGCTCCCGCGCGGCCACCATCGCGTTGAGCGTGAGCAGGCCGAGGCTGGGCGGGCAGTCGATGAGGACGTAGTCGAGGTCGCCGCCGGGCCCCGTCACATACGCCTCGAGCGCCCGCTGCAGCCGCCACTCCCGGGCGACCGCCGGGACCAGCTCGATCTCGGCGCCGGCCAGGTCGATGGTGGCAGGCACGCACCAGCAGCCCTCCAGGCCCCCGGCCGGCTGGACCACGTCGGCCACCGCGGCGCCGTCGATGAGCACGTCGTAGACGTTGGGCACACCGCTGTGGTGCTCGACGCCCAGGCCGGTGCTCGCGTTGCCCTGCGGGTCGAGGTCGACGACGAGCACCTTCGCGCCGTGCATCGCCAGCGCGACGGCGAGGTTGACCGTGCTCGTCGTCTTGCCGACGCCGCCCTTCTGGTTGGCCACGCTGAGGATGCGGCGCTGCGCGGGATGGGGGAACGGCTCCGGGGAGCGGCCGCGTGACCGGCCCGTCGTGGCGGCCACCGGCGGGACCGGCGTCTCGGACGGGTTGTCCACCGGGGTCTGGTCGTCGCGGAGCAGGCCCCGGATGCGGCGGGCGGCCTCGTCGGTGTCCCCGTCCCGCAGGGGCCCGGCCTCCGCTTCGAGCTCCAGGTCCGGGTCGGGCTCCAGGTCCGCGTCGAGCTCCGGGTCGGGCTCGGGCTCCGGCCCAGGGTCCGCGGAAACCGGCTGTCCGGCCCCGGCCGGACCCGGCCGCGGGGGCTGCACCGGCCACCCCAGCCCGCCGTGGCCGGCCGGACGGTCGGCAGCAGGAGCCTGCGGCCAGCCGAGGCCGCTCACCGGCGCATCCCCTGTCGGGGACGACCAGCACGCTCTGCCGGCGGGGCCGCCGCGGCCGCCGGCCCGCGCTCCACGACGACGACCCGGGCTTGGGTGTCCCACTCCGCGCACCCCACCTCGAGGACGCACGCTGCGGCACCACCGGCCTCGTGAAGCGCGGCGGCGGCGGCCACCAGCTCGGCGTCGGCGCGTTCCCCCTTCAGCGCAAGCAGCCGTCCGCCGGGGTGCAGTAGCGGGAGCGCCCAGCCGGCCAGCCGGTCGAGGGGAGCGACGGCGCGGGCGGTCACGACGTCGACGAGCAGGGAACCGGCCAGGTCCTCGGCTCGGGCACGGCGGACGAGCACGCCGGTGAGCCCGAGCTGGGCGACGGCCTCGGACAGGAACGTGGCGCGCCGCAGCAGCGGCTCGACCAGCAGCACCGTGACGTCGGGCCGCATCGCGGCCACGACCAGCCCGGGCAGCCCGGCGCCGGAACCGAGGTCGAGCACGACCTGCCCAGGCAGCAGCAGGTCGGCCAGGCCGGAACAGTTGAGCAGGTGCCGCTCCCAGAGCCTCGGCCTCTCGCGGGGGCCCAGCAGACCGCGCTCGACACCGGGGCCCGCGAGCACCGCGGCGTACGCCTCCAGGACCGGCAGGCGGTCGCCGAAGACCGCGGCGGCGGCGGGCGGGGCCGGTGGCGAGTCGGTGCGGACCTCGATCACGCTCCGGCGGGCAGCACCACGACCCGGCGCTCGGGCTCGACGCCCTCGGACTCGCTGACGACACCCGCCACGCCCGCTACGGCATCGTGGACAATCTTGCGCTCGAAGGGCGTCATCGGTGCCAGCGACACCGGCTGTCCGGCCGCGAGGACGCGCGCGGCCGCACGCATACCCGTCTGCGTCAGCTCGACCTTGCGGCGGGCCCGCCATCCGCCGATGTCGAGCATGAGCCGGCTGCGCACGCCGGTCTGCTGCACGACAGCGAGCCGGGTCAGCTCCTGGAGGGCGTCGAGCACGGCCCCGCCGGATCCGATCAGTGCGTCCAGCCCGTCGCCGACGATGGCGACCACCGCCCGGTCGTTCTCGACGTCCATGTCGATGTCACCGTCCACGTCGGCGATGTCGAGCAGGCGTTCCAGGTAGTCGCCGGCGATGTCGCCCTCCTGCACCAGCAGGTCCTGCTGGCTCGGTGCCGACGGGTCGGCTGCGGCAGCGTCGGAGGCGGACACCGCAGCCGGGGCTGAGGTGGACGACGGTCCGCGCGAGGTGAGCGCGTCGCTGCCAGTGGGGCCGGCCTGTGTCTCGGTCACGTGGTCCTTCATCGAGCGGAGTGGCGTGGGGGCGCCGGGGCATGGGCGGTGGGGTATCGGCAGGGGGGCGACCGGCTCAGTGCCGGCCGCCCGGCCGCCCCTTCTTCTTGCGGCTGCCCTGCGGCCGCCGGCCCGCGGCGGAGCCCACAGGACGGCTACCGCCGGCTCGGGGGGTCGTCACCGGCGTAGGCGCCTCCGTGACAGCGCTCGACCCCGCGGTCTTGGGCCCGCGGCCGGGACCCTTGAGCAGGTTGACCGTGCCCTTCGCGGGGGCTGGCTTGGGCCCCCCGGCTACCGCTCCCAGCACGGGCGGTGGCATCCGCTTGATGACGTAGGCCTGCTGTCCCATCGACCAGACGTTGGTCGTCAGCCAGTACAGGAGCACACCGATCGGGAAGCTGAACCCGAAGACCGCGAAGCTCAGCGGCAGGACATACAGCATGATCTTCTGTACCTGCTGCTGCGTGGGGTCGGTGACGGTGGCGCGGGCCATCATCTGGCGCTGCGTCCAGAAGGTCGTGGCGCCCATCGTCACGAGCATGATGACGGCGACGACCTTCACAGTGGTGAGGTTGCCGCCGAGACCGGAGACGAAGTCAGCGGTGCTGGTGAAGGCGGACGACAGCGGCGCACCGAAGACCTTGGCTCGGCCGCCCTCCGCGAGGTCCTCCGAGGTCAACCCGAATCGCGCGGAGGAGCCCGGCTTGAACTCGCGGATCACGCTGAACAGCGCGAAGAACACCGGGAGCTGGAGGATCAGCGGCAGGCACCCCGAGATCGGGTTGGCGTTGTTGTCCTTGTAGAGCTTCATCATCTCGACGTTGAGCGTCTCGCGGTCGCCCTTGTGGACCTTCTGGAGGTCCTTGATCCTCGGTGCGAGCTCCTGCATCCGCCGCTGCGACTTGATCTGCTTGACGAACAGCGGGAACAGCAGCAGCCGGACGAAGACCGTCAGCAGGACGATCGACAGAGCCCACGCCGGCCCACTCGAAGGCTCAAGAAAGGTCGAGAGTCCGTTGTGGATGCCCTTGAGCACCTGCGCCACGGGGGTGCCGATGACATCGATGACGCTCACGAAGGGGCTCCAAGACGAGGTGCGGACTGTCGATCAGGACGACGCGTAGCGGGCAGGTCGGCGCTGCCGAGAGGAACGGTGCTGCTGACAGCATCGTCCCCGACGTGCGGGGGCGCAGTCCCTCCGGGGGACGAGCCCCCACCACGGGCGGGCGGTACGGGGTCGTGCCCGCCCGGGTGGAACGGGTGGCAGCGCGCGACGCGACGGACCGTCAGCCAGCTGCCTCGTCCGGCGCCGTGCACCTCCAGCGCATCCAGCGCGTAGCGGCTGCAGGTCGGCGCGAAGCGGCAGCGTGGCGGCAGCAGCGGTGTGACGGCATGCCGGTAGCCCCGCACTCCCAGCCACAGCCCCCGCGCGACAAGTCTCACCCGGCGCTCCGCGCCTGCGGCAGGCGGGCGCGCCGCGCCGCGCCGAGGGCCCTGTCCAGGTCAACTTCCAGGGCAGCACTGGTGGCGGCTCCTGCCGCAGGGGCGGCCCGCACCACGAGCAGCGTCCCGGCCGGCAGCGCATCCACGCGGTCGCGTAGCAGGTGGCGTAATCGGCGGGACGTGCGCGAGCGGACGACCGACCCACCGACGACCTTGCCGACGATCAGGCCCGCGCGCGCCGGCTGGTCCCCCGACGTGGGCCCGGGACCCAGCAGGTGGACGGTGAGCAGCGGCCGGGAAGCTCGCCGCCCGTGGCGCACGGCAACCCCGAAGTCCGTCGAGCGGCGCAACCGGTGCTCGGGTGCCAGCATGAACGTGCCTCTCCCCCCGCTCGCCCGACCCGGCCGCTCAGGCCGACAGCTCCGAGCGTCCCTTACGGCGACGCGCGGCAAGGATCCCCCGCCCGGCTCGGGTCTGCATGCGCAGCCGGAAGCCGTGGGTCTTGGCCCGACGGCGGTTGTTCGGCTGGAAGGTGCGCTTGCTCACGGCGGGGTCTCCTGGCGGTGGAGCCGCGGCCCCAGACGGGGCCCACGGCGCGGGGGCTGCGCGGGTTGCGGGTGGTGCCGGCTGCTGGCAGCGACACAGACCGACAGAGCCTACGGACCGGCCCGGAGGCGGTCAAACACCTGTCCCCATGGACAGCCCGGCGATCCTGAAAGACCTGTGGACAACACCTTGCCGGGGTGCCCGGGGTGCTGTTAGCGTCGCCAGCGCCGACCTTGCCACCTCGTCGCGCAGCCTCGATGGTGCGGCCACGACAGCCGTGTTGCTCCCCCGGACGGCGCGTCCTCGCCGTGATGCCACCCTGTTTCCACAGGCTGTGGACAAACTTGTGGACGATCGCGATGCCGACTACCTGGCCCGACCTGCTGCGCGCTGCGCGGTGGCCCACCCATGGCCTCGAGCCCCGGACATAAGGACGCGTGTGACCGACACCGGCGCCTCCACCCCAGAGCAGCCGGAGAACGGCTCCGGGCCCGGCACGCCGGCCCCGGCGGCCGGCACCCTCGATCTCGAGGCGGCGTGGGCCCGGGCCGTGGAGGGGCTCACCCGCAACGCGTTGTCCCCCCAGCACCGGGCCTGGGTCGGACTCACCCGCCCCCTCGGCCTCGTCGAGGACACCGCGCTGCTCGCCGCACCCAACGAGTTCGCCAAGGACGTCCTCGACAGCCGCCTTCGACCACTCATCGCCGGCGCGCTCTCGGCGGCGTACGGCCGGGAGATCCGGGTGGCGATCATGGTGCAGCCGTCCCCGGAAGTGGGGCTGGCCGGAGCGGACAGCTCGTCCTACGACGATCCCTCCTCCACCGGGCACGCAGGCGCTGAGCCCGGCCGCGACAACGGCGGGTACGCCCGAGAGTCCTACTCCGAGGCCTACGACGACGCCCGGTCCACCCCGCTGCCCGACAACGTCCGTGCCCTGCCGGGCACCGGCCGGGACACCGACAGCCGTGGACGCGGCGACGTCGAGCCACCCCGGCTCAACCCGAAGTACACCTTCGAGACCTTCGTCATCGGCGCGAGCAACCGCTTCGCCCATGCCGCCGCGGTCGCGGTCGCCGAGGCCCCGGCCAAGGCCTACAACCCGCTGTTCGTCTACGGGCAGAGCGGGCTGGGAAAAACCCACCTGTTGCATGCAATCGGGCACTACGGCGTGCACCTGTTCCCCGGCGCCCGGGTCCGTTACGTGAGCTCCGAGGAGTTCACCAACGACTTCATCAACAGTCTACGCGACGACAAGGCCCAGGCCTTCCAGCGGCGCTACCGCGATGTCGACATCCTGCTCGTCGACGACATCCAGTTCCTGGAGAACAAGGAACGCACGCAGGAGGAGTTCTTCCACACCTTCAACACCCTCCACAACGCCAGCAAGCAGATCGTCATCAGCTCAGACCGGCCGCCCAAGCAGCTGTCCACGCTCGAGGACCGACTGCGCACCCGGTTCGAGTGGGGCCTCATCACCGACGTGCAGCCGCCCGACCTCGAAACGCGGATCGCGATCCTGCGCAAGAAGGCGGCCCAGGACCGTCTGGCCGCCCCGCCGGACGTCCTCGAGTTCATCGCGAGCAAGATTGCCACGAACATCCGGGAGCTGGAGGGAGCGCTGATCCGGGTCACCGCCTTCGCCAGCCTCAACCGCCAGACAGTAGACCTGGCGCTCGCCGAGATCGTGCTCAAGGACCTGATCCCCACCGACAACGGGCCCGAGATCACCGGCGCCACCATCATGGCGGCGACGGCGGAATACTTCGGCCTGACGATGGAGGACCTGTGCGGGTCCTCGCGTTCCCGGGTGCTGGTCACCGGACGGCAGATCGCGATGTACCTGTGCCGGGAGCTGACGGACCTGTCGCTGCCCAAGATCGGGCAGATGTTCGGTGGTCGGGACCACACCACCGTCATCCATGCCGACCGCAAGATCCGGGGTCAGATGGCCGAGCGCCGGGCGACCTACAACCAGGTCGCGGAGTTGACCAACCGTATCAAGACGCGCTCCAGATCATGACCGGCCGGGCAACCGACAGGGGCTGGTACGGCGTGGTGTTGCCGGCTCACGCGCTGCACAGTCTGGGGACAACCCTGTGGAGAAGCGCCCCTGCCGGGTCGGGCAGCGGTGGACAGCCCATCGGCGGCCCGCAGCTGTCCACCCCCTGGCACAGTTTCCCGGGATGCCCGTCGACAACCGCTGCACAGGCGGACACGCACCCCGACCTGCAACAGGGCATCCGCTCCACAGGCCCGCGGACCCCGACGACGACGACCCTTCCTTTCCCTGTCCCCACCTCCCGACCAGGATCAGCGGGCGGCCCGGCTGTGCAGAACCGACCGGTGGCTACCGTCACCAGGCCGGCGGGACATCAGATCAGAGAGGTAGGCACATGGAGCTGAGGGTCGAGCGCGACGCCCTGGCCGACGCTGTCGTCTGGACGGCCCGCTCGCTACCCGCCCGTCCCCCCATGCAGGTGCTGCTCGGCCTGCTGCTCGAGGTCGACGACACCGGGCTGTCGGTGTCCGGCTTCGACTACGAGGTCAGTTCGCGAGTCACGGTTCCCACGCAGACCGCCGAACCCGGCCGGGTGCTCGTGCCCGGCCGACTGCTGTCCGAGATCGTCCGCGCGTTGCCGCCCCTGCCCGTCGACCTTCGCCTCGAAGGCGGTCGCGTGGTCCTCGTCTGCGGTGCCGCCCGGTTCACCTTGCCGACGATGCAGGTCGAGGACTACCCGTCGCTGCCGGACATGCCGGACACCAGCGGGACGCTGGAAAGTGACGTGTTCGCCGCCGCGGTGGCCCAGGTCGCGCTCGCCGCGGGTCGCGACGACACGCTCCCGGTGCTCACCGGCGTCCGCGTCGAGATCGAGGGCGAGATGCTCACCCTGGCCGCGACCGACCGCTACCGACTCGCCGTGCGGACGCTGTCGTGGCGTCCGGCGACCCCGGGCCTGTCGACGACCGCGCTCGTCCCCGCGCGCACCCTCGCCGAGGTGGCCAAGGCGCTCACCACCGGTCCCGAGGTGACCATCGCGCTCGCGACCGGCGGCGCCGGCGAGGGCATGGTGGGTTTCGAGGGCGCCGGGCGCCGCTCGACATCGCGGCTGCTCGAAGGGGAGTTCCCGAAGTTCCGCTCGCTCCTGCCGGCCGAGAGCTCCGCCCTCGCCGAGGTGTCGACGGCGCCCTTCGTCGAGGCCGTCAAGCGGGTGGCACTCGTCGCCGAGCGCAACACTCCGGTACGGCTCGGCTTCTCCGACGACGGGCTCGTCCTGGAGGCGGGTGGGAGTGACCAGGCGCAGGCCTCCGAGCGGCTCGCCTGCTCCTGGGAGGGGGAGCCGATCCAGATCGCCTTCAACCCGGGCTTCCTGCTCGACGGCCTGTCCGCGGTCGACTCCGACGCGACGACCCTGTCGTTTACCGGACCGACCCGGCCGGCTGTGCTCACTGGCAAGCGGCAGCCCGACGCTGCGCCCGGCGACGTCGCGGACTACCGCTACCTGCTGATGCCGGTGCGGCTATCCGGTTGAGCCCGGGACAGGACCCCGGCGGGGGGTAGGCCACTCCCGCACGCTCTTCGACTCGACCAGGAGGTCCGCGTGGCGAAGCTGGGGATGATCGGGTTGGGCCGGATGGGCGGCAACATGGCCGAGCGGATCCGCCGAGGCGGCCACGAGGTGGTCGGATACGACCGCTCCGCCGGCTTCCGAGACGTGGACAGCCTCGAGGCGCTCGTGAAGGCGCTGGAGCCGCCCCGCGTGGTCTGGGTGATGGTGCCGGCGGGTCAGCCCACCTACGACACGATCGACACTCTCGCCGGGCTGCTGGAGCCCGGCGATGTGGTGGTCGACGGCGGCAACTCCCGCTACACCGACGACCAGCGGCACAGCGCCGACCTCGAGCCGCACGGCATCGGATTCGTCGACGCCGGCGTCTCCGGCGGCGTCTGGGGCCTCACCGAGGGCTATGCGCTCATGGTCGGGGGTGGTAGCGAGCAGGTCGCGAAGGTCCAGCAGTTCTTCGACGTCCTCAAGCCCGAGGGCGACAGCGGCTTCGTCCACGCCGGCGAGGTGGGCGCCGGGCACTTCGCCAAGATGGTCCACAACGGCATCGAGTACGGGCTCATGCAGGCCTACGCCGAGGGCTGGGAGCTGCTCGAGGCCACCGACGTCGTCACCGACGTCCCCGCGGTGATCAAGAGTTGGCAGAAGGGGACCGTCATCCGTTCCTGGCTGCTGGACCTCATGGTCAATGCGCTCGACGAGGACGCCCACCTGGACCAGCTGCGCGGCTACGCCGCGGACTCCGGGGAGGGGCGGTGGACCGTGCAGGCCGCGGTCGACCACGACGTGCCGCTGCCGGTCATCACCGCCGCGCTGTACGCGCGGTTCGCCTCCCGGCAGGGGGACTCGCCGGCGATGAAGGTCGTCGCCGCGCTCCGCAACCAGTTCGGGGGGCACCCGGTCACCTCGGCGGCCGGGTCGACCGAGAAGGGCATCGACGCCCCCGGCGCGGACACCGGCGCCCCGAGTGACCCGACCGCCAGCGCGCAGCGCGGAACCCCGGGCATCCCGCCCGGCTGACATGCGGGTCTCCCACCTGTCGCTGACCGACTTCCGGTCCTGGTCCGGGCTGGAGCTGGAGCTGGGGCCGGGACCAACCGCACTGGTCGGCGCCAACGGACAGGGCAAGACCAACATCGTCGAGGCGCTCGGCTACGTCGCCACGCTCGGCTCGCACCGGGTGGCCATGGACGGTCCCCTGGTGCGGGCAGGCACGGAGCGGGCCGTCGTGCGGGCCCGGGTGGAACGAGGTGGCCGCAGCACGCTCGTCGAGGTCGAGGTCAACCCTGGTCGGGCCAACCGGGCCCGGGTCAACCGGGGGCCCGTTCCGCGGGCCCGCGAGGTGCTGGGTCTGCTGCGGACTGTGCTGTTCGCCCCCGAGGACCTCGCCCTCGTACGCGGTGACCCCGCCGAGCGCCGCCGCTTCCTCGACGACCTGCTGGTGCTGCGCGCCCCCCGCCTGGCGGGCGTGCGCGGCGACTACGAGCGGGTGCTCAAACAGCGCAACGCGCTGCTCAAGACCGCCTTCCTCGCCCGGCGCTCCGGCGGCGGCGACCTGCGCACGCTCGACGTCTGGGACGCGCATCTGGCCCGGGCCGGGGCCGAGTTGCTCGCGGCCCGGCTGGCGCTGGTCGAGGCGTTGTCGCCGCACATCCACAAGGCGTACGCCGAGGTGTCGGCCGGCGTCGGCGAGCCGGGGCTGGCTTACCGGTCTTCGCTGGGACCTGCGATGCCCGAGCAGGGCGACCGTGAGGTGCTCGCCACCGCGTTGCTCGGCGAGCTCGCCCGGGTGCGGTCCCAGGAGATCGAGCGGGGTGTCTCGCTCGTCGGGCCGCACCGGGACGAGCTGGTGCTGACCCTGTCGCACGGACCGACCGGGGAGCTGCCTGTCAAGGGCTACGCCTCGCACGGCGAATCGTGGTCGATGGCGCTCGCGCTGCGGCTGGCCAGCTACCAGCTGCTGCGCTCGGACGCGGAGGGCGACGGCGAGCCGGTGCTGGTGCTCGACGACGTCTTCGCCGAGCTGGACCTCGGCCGTCGCAGCCGCCTCGCCGCGCTGGTCAGCGATGCCGAGCAGGTCGTCGTGACCGCCGCGGTGGCCGAGGACGTGCCCGACGGGCTGTTCGGCAGTCGCTTCGACGTGCACGACGGCCAGGTCACCCGTGTCCGCTGACGAACCGGTCGGCCGGGTCCGCGCCGAGCAGGATCCCCGCACGCAGGGTCGGGTGGCCGAGGGTCCGGTGGTGGAGGACCAGACGGGGGAGGACCAGGATGCGCCGACGACCGGGCCGGACCTCGCCCGTGCTGCCCTGGCGCAGGCCAAGGCGCGGGCGAAGGAGCGCGGGCAGGGACCACGTGCGGCGCGCCCCCGGCCGGTTGTCCGGCGGACCGGGCCGGCCGGTGACGTCCGCGATCCGCAGCTGCTCGGTGCGGCCATCGCGCGGCTCGTGACCGAACGCGGGTGGCAGAGCACGACAAGTGCGGCCCGGGTCGTCGGGGAGTGGGACGTCCTCGTCGGCACGGAGATCGCCGACCACTGCCGGCCCGCGTCGCTCGTGGCCGGCGAGCTGGTCCTGGTCGCGGAGTCCTCGGCGTGGGCGACGCAGCTGCGCCTGCTCGCCCCCCAGCTGGTTCGCCGGCTGACCGAGCAGGTCGGCCCGGAGGTGGTGACCAAACTCGTGGTACGCGGCCCCGCCCAGCCGGATTGGCGGCACGGTCCGCGTCGGGTGCAAGGCCGCGGGCCTCGCGACACCTATGGGTGAGGCGGCGAGTCCGTCGCGGTGTCCGACGGTCGCTGTGCCGGTGGGGCGCCGGCAGCCCATGGGGGCCTACGCGGGCACGGGCACGACGCGCCAGGCAGGCGCTCTGGGCCTGTGCCACGGGTTCCGGCCCTCGTACCGACTACACTCGGACCAGCACCCGAGCGGGAGCGCCGCCGCCCGGTGGCCGCCCTGGTGGCGCGGGATCGGGTGCTGTCACGCTCCCCCGTCGCACGACTGCCCGCGCGCGGCGGGAGAGCGGAGCACTCCGTATGGCCGACCTGCAGCCCGGCTACGGCGCGTCCTCCATCACTGTCCTCGAGGGTCTCGAGGCGGTCCGGAAGCGCCCCGGGATGTACATCGGGTCGACGGGGGAACGCGGTCTGCACCACCTGGTCTACGAGGTGGTCGACAATGCCGTCGACGAGGCGCTGGCCGGCTACTGCGACACCGTCGCGGTGACGCTGCTCGCCGACGGCGGTGTCCGGGTGGCGGACAACGGCCGAGGCATCCCCGTCGGCATGCACCCGAAGGAGATGCGGCCGGCTGTCGAGGTCGTGCTGACCACGCTGCACGCCGGCGGCAAGTTTGACGGCGAGAGCTATGCGGTCTCCGGGGGGCTGCACGGCGTCGGAGCCGCGGTCGTCAACGCGCTGTCGAGGCGCCTGGACGTGGAGATCCGCCGCGAGGGCCACGTCTGGTCGCAGACCTACACGAACTCGGTCGCCAGTCCGCTGCAGCAGGGCGCGCCAACCCACGAGACCGGCACGATCCTGACCTTCTGGGCTGACCCTGGCATCTTCACCGAGACGACGGCCTACTCCCGCGAGACGCTGCACCGGCGCTTGCAGGAGATGGCGTTTTTGAACAAGGGCCTGTCGATTACCCTGCGGGACGAGCGGGACGACGAGGTCATCGAGGTTGTCTTCCGCTACCCCGGCGGGTTGGAGGACTACGTCCGGCACCTCAACCACAGCCGTACGGCCGTGCACGCCGGCGTCATCGGCTTCACCGAGGAGACGACGTCGGGGATGCGAATGACGATCGAGGTCGCCATGCAGTGGAGCGACTCCTACAGCGAGTCGGTCTACACCTTCGCCAACACCATCAACACCCACGAGGGCGGCACCCACGAGGAAGGCTTCCGGGCGGCGCTGACCAAGACGTTCAACGACTGGGCGCGCAGCAAGGGTCACCTGAAGGACAAGGAGACCAACCTCGAGGGCTCCGACATCCGCGAGGGTCTCACCGCCATCATCAGTTTGAAGATCGCTGACCCGCAGTTCGAGGGGCAGACGAAGACCAAGCTGGGCAACTCCGAGGCCAAGTCGTTCGTGCAGCGGGCGACCGGGGAGTGGCTGCGCGACTGGTTCGACCGCAATCCCGGCGAGGGCAGGCAGATCGTGCTGAAGGCCACCCAGGCTGCTCGGGCCCGGCTGGCGGCGCGCCAGGCCCGAGACCTCACCCGGCGCAAGGGGCTGCTCGAGTCCAGCTCGCTGCCCGGCAAGCTCGCCGACTGCCAGTCGACCGACCCGCGCGAGTCCGAGCTCTACGTCGTCGAGGGTGACTCGGCCGGTGGCTCGGCCAAGGCCTGCCGTGATTCGAAATTCCAGGCCATCCTGCCCATCCGCGGGAAGATCCTCAACGTGGAGAAGGCCAGGATCGACCGCGTGCTGAAGAACAACGAGGTCCAGGCGATGATCACGGCGCTGGGTACCGGCATCCACGAGGAGTTCGATGCCACCAAGCTGCGCTACCACAAGGTCGTACTCATGGCCGATGCCGACGTGGACGGCCAGCACATCACCACGCTGATGCTGACGCTGCTGTTCCGCTTCATGCGCCCGCTCGTGGAGCTCGGGTACGTCTACCTCGCGCAACCGCCGCTGTACAAGATCAAGTGGAACGGCGGCGACGTCATGTACGCATACTCCGACCGGGAGCGCGACGGGCTCATCGAGGCCGGCCAGTCCGCGGGCAAGAAGCTGCCGAAGTCCGGTGAGGCCGTGCAGCGCTACAAGGGGCTCGGCGAAATGAACGCCGACGAGCTCTGGTCCACCACCATGGACCCGGCCCGCCGCATCCTGCTGCAGGTCACCTTGGACGACGCGGCCACGGCGGACGACCTGTTCACCGTCCTGATGGGCGAGGACGTCGAGGCCCGCCGGCAGTTCATCCAGCGCAACGCCAAGGACGTCCGCTTCCTCGACATCTAGTCCGGCATGCGCCGGTTCCACGTGGAACAGGCGCTCTGACACGAGAGGACCTTCGTGGTCGACGTCCTGCCCCCGCCACCACCGGGCGACCGCATCGAGCTGCGTGGCATCGAGGTCGAGATGCAGCGGTCCTACCTCGACTACGCGATGTCGGTCATCGTCGGCCGGGCGCTGCCCGATGTGCGCGACGGACTCAAGCCCGTGCACCGGCGGGTGCTCTACGCCATGTACGACGGCGGCTACCGGCCCGACCGCGGCTACTTCAAGTGCGCTCGCGTCGTGGGCGACGTCATGGGCAACTACCACCCGCACGGAGATGCCTCGATCTACGACGCCCTCGTCCGCCTGGCACAACCCTGGTCGCTGCGCTACCCGCTGGTCGACGGCAACGGCAACTTCGGCTCGCCCGGCAACGACCCCCCCGCGGCCCAGCGCTACACCGAGTGCCGCCTCCAGCAGTTGGCGATGGAGATGCTGCGCGACATCGACCAGGAAACGGTCGACTTCACGGCGAACTACGACGGTCGCTCGCTGGAGCCCAGCGTCCTGCCGAGCCGAATCCCCAACCTGCTGGTCAACGGCTCCGCCGGGATCGCCGTCGGGATGGCCACCAACATCCCGCCACACAACCTGCGGGAGGTCGCCGCCGGTGTGCAGTGGGCCCTCGAGCACCCCGAGGCGACCCCCGAGGAGCTGCTGGCCGCCCTGATCGAACGGATCCAGGGGCCCGACTTCCCCACCGGGGCGCTCATCGTCGGTAAGCGGGGGATCGAGGAGGCCTACCGCACCGGCCGTGGGTCGATCAGCATGCGGGCCGTGGTCGAGGTCGACGAGGACGCGAAGGGGCGGACGATCCTGGTCGCCACCGAGCTCCCCTACCAGGTCAATCCCGACAACCTCGCGTTGTCGATCGCCGATCTGGTGAAGGAGGGCAGGGTCAACGGCATTGCCGATGTCCGCGACGAGGGCAGCCAGCGCACCGGTCAGCGTCTGGTGGTGGTCCTCAAGCGCGACGCCGTGGCGAAGGTCGTCCTGAACAACCTCTACAAGCACACCCAGCTGCAGTACACCTTCGGCGCGAACATGCTGTCCATCGTCGACGGCGTGCCGCGCACCCTGCGCCTGGACGAGATGGTGCGGTTCTACGTCGACCACCAGGTCGACGTGATCGTGCGGCGCACCCGCTACCGGCTGCGCAAGGCCGAGGAGCGGGCGCACATCCTGCGTGGCTACGCCAAGGCGCTGGACCGTCTCGATGACGTGATCGCGCTGATCCGGGCGTCGGAGTCGGCGGAGGCGGCCAGGGAGGGCCTGATCGCGCTGCTCGAGATCGACGACGTCCAGGCCCTCGCGATCCTCGACATGCAGTTGCGCCGGCTGGCGGCGCTGGAGCGCCAGCGGATCCTCGACGAGCTCGCGGAGCGGGAGGCCGAGATCGCCGACCTGCAGGCGATCCTCGCCGACCCGGTCAGGCAACGCCGAATCATCGGAGAAGAGCTCGCGGAGGCGGCAGACCGGTTCGGCGACGAGCGGCGGACCCGGATCATCCCGTTCGAGGGCGACATGAGCGCCGAGGACCTGATCGTGCAGGAGGACGTCGTCGTCACGGTCACGCGTGGCGGCTACGCGAAGCGCACGCGGACCGAGCTCTACCGCTCCCAGCGACGCGGCGGCAAGGGCGTGCGTGGGGCCCAGCTCAAGCAGGACGACATCGTCGAGCACTTCTTCGTCACGACGACGCATCACTGGATCCTGTTCTTCACCAACAAGGGAAGGGTCTACCGGGCGAAGGCGCACGAGCTGCCCGAGGCCGGCCGCGACGCCCGCGGCGCACACATCGCCAACGTGCTCGCCTTCCAGCCCGACGAGCACATCGCGCAGGTGATGGACATCCGCGACTACGGGGTCGCGCCCTACCTCGTGCTGGCGACCCGCGACGGGCTGGTGAAGAAGACCGGGCTGCGGGAGTACGACAACGGGCGGGCCAGCGGGCTGATCGCCGTCAACCTGCGCGAGGACGACGAGCTCATCGCCGCGGCTCTGATCAGCGCCGCCGACGACCTCCTGCTGGTGAGCAGGCAGGCTCAGTCCATCCGTTTCGGCGCCGACGACGAGGCGCTGAGGCCGATGGGGCGGGCCACGTCCGGCGTCATGGGTATCCGGCTGCGGGACGGAGACGAACTGCTCGCGATGGTCGTCGTCGACGACCTGGAAGCGGCCTTGATGGTCGTGACCGACGGCGGCTTCGGCAAGCGCACGGCTCTGACCGAGTACAAGCAGCAGGGTCGAGGAGGCAGCGGTGTGCTCACCGCGGCGATCGCGGAGAAGCGCGGCCGGCTCGTCGGTGCCCTTGTCGTCCGGGACAGCGACGAGGTGTTCGCGGTGACCAGCAGCGGCGTGGTCATCCGCGTCCCCGTCGCGGGGCTGCGGCTGCTGTCACGCGCCACCGGAGGCGTGAAGCTGATCGCCCTCGAGACGGGCGCGACGGTCGTCTCGGTCGCGCGCAACGGTGAGGCGGAGGCCCAGGTGGAGTCGGCCCTCGACACCGGGGCTGAGCCGGTGCCCGCCGAGGAGGTCATGGCCGCCTCGGTGGGCGCCGCGGACCCGACGCTCGCCGACGTCGCGCCCACCGGGCCGGTCATCGTCGTGGACGCGGACGGCCAGCTTGTCGAGCAGGCAGTCGCCGAGCACGAGGACGTCGGGCTGTTGGACGGCCCGGGCGAGACCGCCGGCACCGACCGAACGGACGGAGACCCCACATGACCGAGGATCGCAGCGTCCAGCCCCGGGCGGGCTCGGCGCGGATACGCGACGCCGGCGACCGGTACGACCCAGTGCCGGTGGTGACCTCAGCCGGTGCGCAGGGCAGCCCGGGCGAACCGGACCCGGGCGGGCCTGTCGAGACGGAACCGCCCCGCGAGGCGGGAGAACGCAGGGCGGTTCCCCGCCCGCTGCGCTACGACCCGCGGCCGGCGGTGAGCCGGCCGGCCATCCGCCGGCGGACCCGGCTGGCGCTGACCCGGGTCGACCCGTGGTCGGTCTTCGTGCTGTCCCTGCTCGTCACGCTGTTCCTCGGCGTCGCGCTGCTCATTGCCGTCGTGGTGCTCTACGCGCTGCTCGACGCCATGGGCGTGCTCACGTCGATCGACACCTTCGCCAGCGACCTCCAGCTGATCGACCCGGGACAGTCCCTGCTGGGAGCCGGACGGGTGCTGGGCCTCGCCGCCATCGTCGCGGCGATCGACGTGGTCCTGCTCACCGCGCTGGCGACACTGGCGGCCTTTCTGTACAACCTCTGCGCCAGCCTGACCGGCGGCGTGGAAGTCGTCCTGGCCGAGCGCGAGTGAGGCCGTCGGGCCGGCGCTGGTAGTGTCGGCGCCACCGCGACGCGGCGCAGTGCGGGCCTGTAGCTCAGCTGGTTAGAGCGCATCCCTGATAAGGATGAGGCCGGAGGTTCAAGTCCTCCCAGGCCCACTCCGCACCATCGTGCACCTCTCGGAGGACCCCGTGCGTCGACCTGCTCTGCTCGCGGCGCTCCTGGCCGCGCTGCTCGTGGTGCGCCGTCGCGCCGCCTCGGCCCGCACCGAGCGCGACCTGTGGGCCGAGGCCGGGGTAGAACCCGACCTGCGCTGACCTGGCCCCCTCAGGGGACGTAGCTCAACTGGCAGAGCACCGCCTTTGCAAGGCGGGGGTTGGGGGTTCGAGTCCCCCCGTCTCCACCGATCGCCCCAGCCGGGTCACGCGACCGGCGGACCGGGGGGCTCCTGCAGACCGGTGTCCACGACCGCACGCAGATGCTCCGGTTCCTGCGCGTCCGGGGCGTCCTGCCCGGCCAGCCGCCGCACGGCGAGCGCGACCGCGGCGCCCGCAGCCGCTCCGGCGACGGCGGCGCCCACCGACCACGGCCAGCGGCGGGGCGTACGGGTGGGTACGGCCAGCGCTGACGCTGCCCGCTCCCGCCCATCCTCGACGACGCCCTCCAGCGCCTCGGTCCAGTGGCGCACGAGTGCGCCGGCGTCGGTGCCGGCGACCCGGTCGCGCACGACGCCGTACCCCTCGGCCACGGCGGCGGCAGCCTCGGCGGCCCGATGCGCGGCCTCGTCTACCACCGCGCCGACAGCGGCCCCGACCGACTCTCCCACCCGCGCGCCCTGTCCTGCCGCTCCGCTGGCGTCCGCGTCCTGGTTCTGCTGCACCATCTGCTCCCGTCGGTCGTCACGTGGTCGTGCTCGTCAGCTGGTCGTTGGCCGTGGTCGTCGGCTGCTGGCGGGCAGCAGGGCCGCCTGCTGGGACGTCCCTGTTGTCCGGAGCCTGCCACCTCGAGCGCGGTCCACACCGCATGGGACGATGTGCGCAACGCCTGCCCGACCACTACCCCCGACGGGAGCCCCTGTGGCCGCCTCCCTGTACGCCACCCTCAACACCAACCGCGGCCCGATCCGCGTCCAGCTGTTCCCGGACCACGCCCCGAAGACGGTCCAGAACTTCGTGGGCCTCGCCGACGGCACCGGAGAATGGAAGGACCCTCGTACCGGCCAGAAGGGCGCGGGGCCCCTCTACGCAGGCACGGTCTTCCACCGCGTCATCACCGGATTCATGATTCAGGGCGGTGACCCACTCGGCACCGGCACCGGCGGACCCGGCTACCAGTTCAAGGACGAGTTCCACCCGGAGCTGACGTTCAGCAAGCCCTATCTGCTGGCGATGGCCAACGCCGGTCCCGGCACCAACGGCTCCCAGTTCTTCATCACCGTAGGCGCCACGCCGCACCTCAACCGCAAGCACACCATCTTCGGGGAGGTTGCCGACCAGGCGTCGCGGGACGTGGTGGACAGCATCGCGACGACGAAGACGGGCCGCCAGGACCGCCCGGCGCAGGACGTCGTCCTCGACTCCGTCGAGATCGAGAGCGTCGACTCCTGACCCAGCCGCACCCGGCCGCCGCCGCCCCGCCCACCTGCTACCGGCACCCGGAGCGGGAGACCTACGTCCGCTGCACCCGGTGCGACCGGCCGATCTGTCCGGAGTGCATGATCGCGGCCGCCGTCGGCTTCCAGTGCCCCGACGACGTCCGGGTCGCCCAGCAGGGCGTGCGGAAGCCACGGACGACCTTTGGCGGGCTGGTCAGCGCCGACACCTCCCGGCTGACCGTCGCCCTCGTCGGGCTGAACGTGCTGGTCTACCTCGGGCAGTTGGTCCGACCCGACCTCGTCGTCCGCTTCGGCAACCTGGCGCTGGCCCGGGACGGCGGGGAACTCATCGGCGTCGCCGAGGGTCAGTGGTACCGCCTGCTCACGGCCGCGTTCCTGCACGCCGGACTGTTCCACCTGCTCACCAACATGTTCGCGCTCATCACCATCGGACCGCAGCTGGAGGCGGCGCTCGGCCCTACCCGGTTCCTCGCCCTCTACGTCCTCGCCGCGCTCGGCGGTTCGACGCTGTCGTTCCTGGTCTCCCCCCCTGGCACTCTCGGCGTCGGTGCCTCTGGAGCCATCTTCGGCTTGTTCGGCGCCTTCTACGTCGTCGTGCGCCGGCTCGGCGGGGAGACCCGCCCGGTGCTCGTCCTGCTCGCCGTCAACCTGGCGATCACCTTCGCGATCCCGATCATCGACTGGCGGGCGCACCTCGGGGGCCTGGTCACCGGGGGGCTGCTGGCCGCCGCGTTCGCCTACACCCCCCGTGGGCCGCGCCGCGCGCTCGTGCAGGGCGGCGCGGGTGCGGCGGTGGTCGCGGTGCTCGTGGCCGCGGTGCTCTGGCGCACCTCAGCGCTGCAGGGCTGACAGCTCCGGCAGCACCTCGGCCGGGTCGCGACGTAGGCTGGCAGACCCTTCCCCTTCACATTCAGGAGTTCCCGTGCGGGACGCGGTCATCGTCGAGTCGGTCCGTACACCGACCGGAAAGCGCAACGGGGGTCTGGCCGGCACCCACCCGGCCGACCTGTCGGCCCACGTCCTGCGAGCGCTCGCCGAGCGCAGCGGCATCGAGCCGGCCCTCGTCGACGACGTGATCTGGGGCTGCGTGTCGCAGGTGGGGGAGCAGACCTTCGACATCGCCCGCACAGCGGTGCTGTCCGCGGGCTGGCCCGAGTCGGTGCCCGGCGTCACCGTCGACCGGCAGTGCGGGTCGTCGCAGCAGGCGCTGCACTTCGCCGCCGCCGGTGTCCTCGCTGGCCACTACGACCTGGCCGTCGCGGGCGGCGTCGAGTCGATGTCGCGGGTCCCGATGGGCTCAGCGGTGACCGCCAGCCCCCTGGGTGCGGACTACCGCGCCCGTTACGGGGACGACTTCCCGCACCAGGGGCTGGGTGCCGAGACGATCGCCGCGCAGTGGGGGTTGTCGCGACAGCGGCTGGACGAGTTCGCCCTCGCCAGCCACGAGAAGGCCGCAGCCGCGACCGACTCCGGGGCCTTCGCCGGGCAGATCGCGCCGGTGACCACGCCGGGCGGTGTGGTGTCCGTCGACGAAGGCATCCGGCGCGGCGGGACCGTCGAGAGCCTCGCGGCCCTCAAGCCGGCCTTCAGGCCAGACGGGGTCATCACCGCCGCCAACTCCTCGCAGATCTCCGACGGCTGCGCTGCGCTGCTGGTGACGACGAGCGAGCGGGCTGCTGAGCTCGGGCTCCGCCCGCTCGTACGGGTGCACACCGCGGTCGTTGTCGGCAGCCCGCCGATGCCGATGCTGACCGGCCCGATCCCCGCGACGAAGAAGGCGTTGCAGCGGTCCGGACTGCACATAGACGAGATCGGCGCGTTCGAGGTCAACGAGGCGTTCGCTTCCGTACCACTGGCGTGGCTGGCCGAGCTCGGGGCGGACGACAAGGCCCTCAACCCGCTGGGCGGAGCGATCGCGCTCGGCCACCCCCTCGGTGGGTCGGGTGCCCGCCTGCTCACCACCCTGATGCACCACATGCGCGACAACGGCATCCGCTACGGGCTGCAGACGATGTGCGAGGGCGGCGGTCAGGCCAACGCCACCATCCTCGAGCTGCTGTAGATCAGCGCCATCCACAGTGTGGACAACCGCTGGGGAGAACTACAGGGATGGAACTCATCCGTCACAGCGGGCTACCGGTCAGCGCCACTGAGTGGAAAGCGCGAACCCGAGGATGATGAAGCCGAAGCCGATAGCCAGGTTGGCGTTGCCGAAGTCACCGATGAAGGGCATCTTCCCTTCGGTGATGTAGAAGGCGACGAGCCACGCGATGCCGATGCCGAAGAGCACGAGCATGAGCGGTGCCAGCCAGACCGGGCTGGGGCCCTTCTTCTTCCTCGTGGCCGGAGCGGACGCCGGCAGGTAGACCGGCTTCTTCCGCTTCTTGGACTCCGGCACTGCAGCCTCCTGGGCTCCGGACCGTGTCGTCGGCCGTTGCGGCTAGCCTATCGGCTGTCACCACCCGCGGACCGCACGGAGGACCGTGTGCCTGCAGTTCGGTCCACCCGCCGCCTCTCCGCCGTCCTCGTGAGCCTGACCGCCGGCCTGGCCGGTCTGTTGTTCGCGACCAGCGCGACGACCGCGGACGGCACCGATCTGCGTGCCGGTCGGCGCCTGGAGCTGACCGAGCTCATCGCCCGTGGGCGCTCCGAGGTCGCCCGGCAGGATCGCACCGCACGAGCCCTGCGCGGCGAGGTCGACGAGATGAGTGCGATGGCAGCCGCGCGGAATGGGCGGGTCGCCGAGGAGGAGGCCCGCGGGGACGCTCTCGCCCTCGGCGCCGGCTCTGTGGCCGTCGTCGGGCCGGCGCTGACGGTAAGCCTCGACGACGCGCCGCCGGGAGCTGTGTCGGAGAGCCCGGACGACCTCGTGGTGCACCAGCAGGACGTGCAGGCGGTGGTCAACGCGCTGTGGGCGGGCGGCGCCGAGGCGATGACCCTGATGGGCCAGCGGGTGATCTCCACAAGCGCTGTGCGCTGCGTGGGTAACACCGTGGTGCTGCACGGCCAGGTCTACGGGCCACCCTTTGTGGTCACGGCGGTCGGGGACCGGGAGGCCATGCGCGCGGCGCTGGCCGTCCAGCCGGGCGTCCAGCTGTTCCAGCGCTACGTCGAGCGGTTCGGTCTCGGCTACGAGGTGGCCTCCGACGACGAGGTGCGCCTGCCGGGCTACGACGGGCCGCTCGAGCTTGCCTCAGTGGACGCGGCGCTGCGCTGACCGGCGGGTGCGTCGTCATGCGCCGTACCGTGGGGGGGTGACTCGCGTTCTCGTCGTGGACAACTACGACAGCTTCGTGTTCAACCTGGTGCAGTACCTGGGGCAGCTCGGCGTGGAGTGCGTCGTGCGCCGCAACGACGAGCCGGCGGCGCTGGACGTACGCGGCGTCGACGGCGTGCTGCTGTCGCCCGGCCCGGGCGCCCCGGAGGCGGCCGGCGCCTCGGTGGAGATCGTAGGGCGTTGTGAGGAGGAGGGCGTGCCCCTGCTGGGAGTCTGCCTCGGGCACCAGGCGATCGCCGTTGCCCACGGCGCCACCGTGGGCCGTGCCCCGGAGCTGCTGCACGGCAAGACGAGCGAGGTCGTTCACGAGGGCGCCGGGGTGCTGCACGACCTGCCGCGACCGTTCACGGCGACCCGCTACCACTCGTTGGCGGTGCAGGAGGCGACGCTGCCGCCTGAGCTGAAGGTCACCGGTCGGACCACCGGTGGAGTCGTCATGGCGCTGCGGCACCGCGACCGCCCGGTCGAGGGCGTGCAGTTCCACCCGGAGTCGGTGCTCACCCAGGGCGGCCACCTGCTGCTCGCCTCCTGGCTGCGCCAGTGCGGGGACACCGCCGCGGCGGCGCTCGCCCCGGCACTCGCGCAGCGCGTCGCAGACCGGCTGGCCGCCTTCGCCTGACGGCTCGCGCGGCCGCGGCGCCTGAGCCAGGTGCCGTCGGCGCTACGGCGGAGCGGCGCTGGAAGTCGGGGACGGCAGGGTCGGGGACGGGGAAGGCGTGACGGTCGGGGACGGGGTGGGGCTCGGAGACGCCGTGGGGCTCGGGGACGGCCTGGGGGCCGCAGGTGGGGGTGGCGGTGGCACCGGCACCTGGGACACGGCGATCGTCACGGTGCTGCCGCGCAGGGCCGTGGTGTTGACGGGGTCCTGCGACAGCACGACGCCGGGCAGGCCCGGGTCGTCCTGGAGCCGCACGCCGACGTTGAAGCCGGCCTGCTGGAGCTGTTGCTCGGCCTGCGCCTGCGGCATCCGGACCGTCAGCGGCACCTCGACCCGGCCGTTGGAGACGACGAGCGTCACCTTCTGCCCGGCGGGCAGCTGTGCCCCGGCTGCGGGGAGAACCTCGAGGACCTGGTCGGGGGCGAGGTTGCCGTCGCGCTCGATGACGTCGCCGACCGCCAGCTTGGCCTGCCCGAGCTGCGCCTCGGCCTCCCTCCGGGACTGACCGACGACCGGCGGCACCAGCGTCATCTCCACGCCCTTGCTGACGACCAGGTCGACGGTGCCACCCTGCGGCACCGCGATCGCGCCGACGGGGGACTGCCCCACGACCTGGCCGACCGGACGGTCGAGGAAGACCTGCTGCACCCGGCCGACGGTGAGGCCGACCTCAGCAAGCCGGACCTGGGCGTCCCGCTGGCTGAGCCCGACGACGGGCGGCGTCTGCACCAGCCCGCTGCCCCGCGGCAAGGCGTTCCGCACCGCCAGCCCGACGCCGGCCACGACGGCGAGCAGGAGCAGGGCGAACAACCCGTACGCCAGGGCGCGCCGGCGTCGCCTCGAGTTGGGGACGCGCACGCTCCCGCCCGGCACGACCGTCGTCGCTGCGGTGAGCACCGGCGTCGCCTCGACCGGCTCACCGGCCGCGGCGCGTAGCAGGTCCGCGCGCATGCGCGCCGCCGTCGGGTAGCGGTTCGCCGGGTTCTTCGCCATCGCCTTGAGCACTACCGCGTCGAGCGGCGCCGTGAGGGCGTCGTCGAGCTGCGACGGCGGCACCGGGTCCTCGCGGACGTGCTGGTAGGCCACCGCGACCGGGCTGTCCCCGATGAACGGCGGCCGCCCGAGGAGCAGCTCGTAGAGCAGGCAGCCGGTGGAGTAGAGGTCGCTGCGCGCGTCGACGTGCTCTCCGCGCGCCTGCTCCGGTGAGAGATAGGCCGCGGTACCGAGGACGCTGGCGGTCTGGGTCATCGTCTGGCTGCCGCCCGACGCCGCGTGCGCGATGCCGAAGTCCATGACCTTGACCTCACCGAGCCGGGTGAGCATGACGTTCGCCGGTTTGATGTCGCGGTGGACGATGCCCGCTTCGTGGGCGACCTGGAGCGCCGCGCAGACGTCCGCGACGATCTCGAGGGCCCGCTGCGGCAGGATCGGCCCTTCGTCCTGCAGCACGTCTCGGAGGGTGCGGCCGCGGATGTGCTCCATGACGATCCACGGCACCCCCCAGGTGCCGTCGACGGCGTCCTCGCCGGTGTCGTAGACCGACACGATGCACGGGGCGTTGAGCGACGCCGCCGACTGCGCCTCGCGGCGAAAGCGCTGCCGGAAGCTCGGGTCGCGGGCCAGGTCGGCCCGCAGCACCTTGACCGCCACGGCCCGGCCCAGGCGGGTGTCGGTGCCGAGAAAGACCTCTGCCATCCCGCCGATGCCGAGGGTGCCCGCGAGGGAGTAGCGGTCGCCGAGGAGGCGCTGGCGAGGCACCGTCACCGGCGGCCACCGGTGGGCCTCCTCGGGGCGGTCATCCGCCGAGCACCGCCTGCATGACCGCCCTGGCGATCGGCGCCGCGACCCGACCGCCGGTGGCCTCCGACCCGGCGTTGCCGCCGTTCTCGACGATCACGGCGACGGCGACCCGCGGGTCCTGCGCCGGGGCGAAGCCGATGAACCAGGCGTGCGGGTCGGCGCCTGGGGAGTTCTGCGCGGTGCCGGTCTTGCCTGCCACCCGTACGCCGGGGATCCGCGCAGAGGTGCCCGTGCCGGAGGTCACGACGGTCTCCATCATCGCGCGGAGCTGGTCGGCGACCTCGCGCGGGACGGCCTGCCGGTAGGACTCCGGCTCGGCGAGGGACAGCCGGGTGAGGTCTGGGGCCTGCACCTCCCGGACGGTGTAGGGCTTCATGATGGTGCCACCGTTGGCGATGCCGGCGGCAACCATCGCCATCTGGAGCGGAGTGACCCGCACGTCCCGCTGTCCGATCGCCGACTGCGCGAGGGGGGCGGGATCGAGGCCGGCCGGGAAGTCGCTCTCAGCGACCCGCTCGGGAACCGCCAGGCCGTTGTCGCCGAAGCCGAAGGCCTGGGCCTGCGCCCGCAGCGTCTCGGCGCCCAAGGTGAGGCCGAGCTGGCCGAAAGCGGTGTTGCAGGAGATCCGCAGGGCGTCCGCCAGCGAGGAGGTGGTGCCGTTGCCGCAGGTCTCCCCGCCGAAGTTGCGCAGGTCGGAGGAGGTCTGCGGCAGGTCGAGCACGGTCGGTGACGGGATTTGCGTGTCGGGTGTGACGCCGTTCTGCAGGGCGGCGGCGGCAGTGATGACCTTGAAGGTCGAGCCGGGCGGGTAGGTCTGACTGATCGCCCGGTTGAGCAGCGGGTCGCCGGACCCGTCGGCGGTCAGCCGGGCCCGGTAGTCGCGGATCGCCTTCGGCTCGAACGAGCTCAGCTGATTGGGGTCGTAGGCGGGTGCGCTCGCCATCGCCAGCACCGCCCCCGTCCGGGGGTCGAGGGCGACGACCGCGCCGCGCTTGCCCTTGAGCCCGTCGTACGCCGCCTGCTGAGCCGCCTGCTGCAGCGTGATGACGACGTCCCCGCCACGTGGCTGCTGGCCGGTGAGCGTGTCGGACAGCCGCTCGACGAACAGCCGCGGGTCCTCGCCCGAGAGCACCTGGTCCTCGGTCTGCTCGAGCCCGTCCCGGCCGTAGATGAGTGAGTAGAAGCCGGTGACGTGCGCGTACAGGTCGTTGGTCGGGTAGGTGCGCAGGTACTTCAGTCGCCCCTGCGTCTCCACGCTCTTGGCGACGAGCGGCCGGCCGGGGCCGGCAAGGGCGATCGAGCCCCGCTCGCGCTCGTAGGTGCGCACGATCACCCTGGAGTTGCGCTCGTTGTCCCGGTAGCCGCCCGCCAGCACGGTCTGCCGGGCGTTGACGTTGATCAGCAGCAGGCCGAACAGCACGAGGCAGGCGACGGCGACCCGGCGCAGGGGCCGGTTCACGCCAGCTCCGTGCGCCGGACCACCTGGGTGGGGGCTTCCTCGAGTGCCGCGCGCGCCGCTCCGGGGCTGACCGGCGACGGAGCCGGCCGGCGGGCGGCGTCGCTGATCCGCAGGAGCAGGGCGACGAGCACCCAGTTGGAGACCACGCTCGAGCCGCCATAGGACAGCCAGGGCAGCGTCACGCCGGTGAGCGGGATCAGGCCGGTGACACCGCCGGCGATGACGAACACCTGCAGGGCGAGCGCGAAGGACAGGCCGGTGGCGAGCAGCTTGCCGAACGAGTCCCGGCAGCCCAGCCCGGCCCGCAGCCCGCGCTGCACGATGAGCGCGAACAGCAGCAGGATCGCCATGACGCCGACCAGCCCGAGCTCCTCGCCGAAGCTGGCGAGGATGAAGTCGGTCTTGGCGAACGGTACGGACTCCGGGCTCCCCTGTCCGAGCCCGGTGCCGGTCAGGCCGCCGGTGCCGAAGCCGAACAGCGACTGCACGAGCTGGTAGCCCGACCCGTCGGGATCGTCGAAGGGGTGCAGCCACACGTCGACGCGCAGCCGTACGTGCCCGAACAGCAGGTAGGCCACGTAGGCGCCGCCCGCGAACAGCAGGATGCCGATGACCAGCCAGGAGGTGCGCTCGGTGGCGACGTACAGCATTACGATGAAGAGCCCGAAGAACAGCAGCGAACTGCCCAGGTCCTTCTCGAAGACGAGAACGAACAGGCTGGCGGCCCATGCCAGCAGCACCGGGCCGAGGTCGCGTCCGCGAGGCAGGTCGAGGCCGGCGACCCGGCGCGAGGCCAGCGACAGCACGTCTCGCTTGGCCACCAGGTAGCTGGCGAAGAACACGAGCAGCGCGAGCTTGGCGAGCTCACTGGGCTGCACCTGGACCGGCCCGACCCGCACCCACAGCCGGGCGCCGTTGATGCGCTGCCCGATCACCGGGAGCAGCGGCATGAGCAGCAGGGCGACCCCGAGCGCGCCGCTGGTGTAGGAGTAACGGGCCAGCCGGGTGTGGTCGCGGACGACGAGCAGGACGGCGACGAACAGCGCGACCCCGAGCGCGGTCCAGACCAGCTGCAGCGGCGCGTCGGCTCGCGGTACCAGCGCGCTGCCCAGGCGGGCCCGCTCCGCCTCCGCGAGGTCGAGCCGCTCCACCATGACCAGGCCGAGCCCGTTGAGCAGCGCCACGCACGGTAGGACGATCGGGTCGGCGTAGGGCGCCACCCACCGCACCACGAGGTGTGCGGCGAGGAACAGCCCGCCCAGCCCGGCGCCGTAGCCCGCGGTGCCGGCCGGGACTTCGCCGTCGACGGCGAGCCCCAGGGCGACGTAAGCAACCAGGACGACGGCGAGCGCGAAGGCCAGCAGTGCGATCTCGGTGCCGCGGCGGGTGCCCGGGCCCGGGACGACGGTCGCGGTCATCGGGCCGGCACCAGCGTGGGCAGGCTCGGCGGCGGGGCCGTGGCGAAGGGAGCGGGGGAGGCGGCGCCCGTGGTAGGTGCCGTCGTCGGACCTGCCGTGGAGGGTTCGCCAGCGGGTGCCGCGGTGGGTTCCGGGCTGGTTGCTGCGGCCGGCGACGGGTCCTGGCCGGGGGTCGGTGCGGCTCCCGGGCAGTCCGAGGCGGACGCGGGAGGCGCACCTCCCGGCGACGGGGTGGGACTGGGCTCGGGGCCGACGACGGCGGGCGGGAGCGCGGGGGTCGCCGGGACGGCCGCGCAGACCACCCGGCCGTGGAGGACCTCGACGATGCGCCGCGCGTCGTTGGGACTGTCGGCACGGATGCCGCGATCGACGTCCTCCCGGTCGAGCTCGGTGAGCGCGTCGGTCTGCAGGTCCGTGCGCTCGGTCACCGACGACAGGTCGACACCCGCCAGCGAGCCGGCGACGCCGCGGTAGACGCTGACCCGCTCGCCGTCGGTCCCGACGTACCACTGCGACTGGAGGTAGGCCCACCCGGCGCCGGTGCCGGCTGCGAGCAGGAGCAGCACGACCAGCGACAGCAACGCTGCCCGGCGTAGCTGCCGGCGGCGCGGAGGCAGGGCGACGCTGGAGGGCGCCGGCTCCGGGGGCGCCGTGGCAACCGCCCTTTCCGCTGCGGCACGGCCGGCCGCGCCGGAGGTCAGGTGTCCGGGTAGCGGCTGGGGTGATTCCGCTGCGGCGCCCGCGACGACCGGCACGCCGGTCGACTCCCCGTCGACGACGTCAGCGACGATCACCGTGATGTTGTCGGGTCCGCCGCCACGCAGCGCCAGCTCGACGAGCCGCTCCGCGGCGCCTTGCGGGTCGGGTTGCGACAGCGCCTCCTGCAGGGTCTCGTGGCCGACCGGGCCGGTGAGGCCGTCGCTGCACAACAGGTAGCGGTCGCCGACCCGGGCCTCGCGCACCGACAGGTCGAACTCGACGTCCTCGCGCCCGTCCAGCGCCCGCAGGATCATGTTGCGCTGCGGGTGTTCGCCGGCCTCCTCAAGGCTGATCCGGCCCTCGTCGACCAGGCTCTGCACCAGCGTGTCGTCGTGCGTGATCTGCTTGAGCACGCCGTCGCGCAGCAGGTAGCACCGGGAGTCGCCGATGTGCAGCAGGCCGAGCCGGTTGCCGGTGAACAGCAGGCTGGTGAGCGTGGTGCCCATGCCGTCGAGGGCGGCGTCGAGGGCGACCAGGTCGCGCAGGTGGACGTTGGCGTTGACCGCCGCCTCGCGCAGGGCTGCCAGCAGGTCGGCGCCGGGTGCGTCCTCGTCGAGCACGGCGACGGAGGCGATGGCGACGGCGCTCGCGACCTCGCCCGCGGCGTGGCCACCCATGCCGTCGGCGACGGCGAGCAGCCTGGGGCCGGCGTAGACGCTGTCCTCGTTGCCGGTGCGCAGGAGCCCCACGTGCGACATCGCGGCGTAGCGCAGTGCCAACGTCACGCGCGCACGCTCGGCTGCCCGCTCATCGCCGCAGCTCCAGTACGGTCTTGCCGATCCGGATCGGCTGCCCGAGCGGAACCGGGGTGGGCCGCACGACCTTAGCCGCCCCGAGGTAGGTGCCGTTGGTGGAGCCGAGGTCCTCGACCAGCCAGGCGCCGTCCCCCGGGGAGAGCCGAGCGTGGTGGCTGCTGGCGTAGTCGTCGGTGAGCACCAGGGTCGACTCGTCGGCGCGCCCCAGCGTGACCGGCGCCTCGGTGAGGCTCAGCGACGTGCCGGCCAGCGGCCCCTCCGTGACGACGAGCCTGCGGGCGGCGCTGCGCCGGCCGGCCGTCGGTGCGGCCGCGGTGGGCGCTGCGGCGACCGGGGCGGGTCGGCCCGGGCGGGCGCCGTAGAGATCGGCGCGGACGGTGCGCACCGCGGCGAGGACGAACAGCCACAGGACGAGCAGCAGGCCGTACTTCACCAGCGTGACGACGAGGGCGCTGGCCATCAGGGCGCCTGCCTGAACACGAGCGAGTTGCTGCCGATGCCGATCCGGTCGCCGTCGCGCAGTCGGCCCTCCTGCACCCGCTTCCCGTTGAGGGTCGTGCCGTTGGTCGAGCCGAGGTCGACGAGGACCACCTCCTTGCCGAGCAGGCGCAGCTCGGCGTGCAGCCGGGAGACGCCGGTGTCGGCCAGGCGCACGTCGGCCTCCGAGCTGCGGCCGATCCGGGTGAGCTCGGCCTCCAGCTCGACGCGACGCTCGCCGCCCTCGGCAGGCACGACCAGGAAGGGAGTCCCGGGCGCCTGCGGTGCGACGTCGGCGGCCGGCTGTGCGGCGGGCTGCGGCTGCATCACCGCGCTGCGTACCCGGAACGCTCCGGTGTTGAGCTCCCCGAGGCGCTCGAAGCGCACCGTCACCGGACCCACGAACGACCAGCCCTGCTCCTGGGCGTGCTCGGAGACCATCGCCGCCAGCTCGCGGCGCAGCGGCGCGTCGTACTCCTCGAGCCGCCCGGCGTCGCTGTCGCCGAGCTCCACCACGAACTCGTTGGGCACGAGCAGCCGGCCCTGACCGACGATCATCTTCCTGTCCCCGGCCTCGCGCTGCAGCGCGGCGGCGACCTCGACGGGCTGCACGACGCCTCCGAACACCCGGGCGAAGGCACCTTCGACGAGGCCTCCGAGCCGTCGCTCGAAGCGTTGCAGCACTCCCACGCAGGACCCCTTCCCCTCGCCCGGAGATCATATCCGCGTGGAGTACCGGCCTCCCGGCCTGCTAGGTTGGCGCGTCGCTCGGGGCGAGTGGCGGAATGGCAGACGCGCACGGTTCAGGTCCGTGTGTCCGAAAGGACGTGGGGGTTCAACTCCCCCCTCGCCCACTCCGGGTTGTTCACGCAAGTACGTGGTGCGGGTTCACCCAACTCCTCGACGGGGCCGCCGGTGGCGGCCTCTTCGTCGTCGGCCGGGCTTGGCCGGTCCTGCAAGTGCCTTCCCGTGGCCGCGCGTGCAGCGGGCGGCCCTGAGTCGCCTGCCCTCGGCCTTACAGTGCAGCACCGGGTCTTCACCTGGCGGTGGTGCTCGTGTCAGGGGTGGTGTTCCTGGCCGGGTGGGCCTCGCCGTGCGATGAGCTGGTGCAGTGACGGTCGCCGGGCGGGTCGGCTGGCGCGCTGCTCGGGCCGCGGCGGAATGTCGTGGGTCTCGGCGAGCTCGACTGCCCACGGGTCGGGCTGTCCCCGGCGGGCGGACCAGTGGCGTAGCAGCCGGATGTTGACGCCGGCGAGCCCGAAGGCGAGCAGCAGGGTGTTCTTCGCGAGCCCGAACACGCGTGTGTAGCCGCGGTCCATGACCGCGTGGTTCTTCTTGATCTCCGCGTTAGACGATTCAACACCAGTCCGCCTGCCGTACGAGGCAGCCCAGCGGGTCGTGCCCCACAGCAGCCGCTGCCGTTCCCGGCCGTGCTCCTCGGGCCCGAGGGTGATCGTCAGCCCGCAGCCGCACGGGCTGCCCGCCGCGCAGCTGGTCGTCGGCAGCGACAGTGCCAGCCGCAGCGAGACGGCGACGTTCGGGCAGCGGACCGCACCGGCGAGCGCCGGGCCCTTGCGGCGTTGCGTCCCGAACTCCGGGTCGAGCTTGCCGTGCGCCCGGAACGCGTAGGGCTGCCGGCGGTCGAACTCCTCCCGGCGCTGCGCCTTCTCCGCTTTGGTCATCCCGAGCCGGGTCGGCTCGAGCTGGCGGAGGGTGTCGGGCAGTGCGGTGCTGAACAGTGCCCCGTCCACCCAGATGGTGCCGGGCACCGGACCGGGGCGCTGCCCGCGCTGGTGGCGGTGCAGGTCCAGCACCAGCTCAACCTCGCGGGCCATCAGCGGCAGCGCGAACGTCTCGGCGCGGCAGTAGGTATAGCCCCGGTCGGCGAGCAGTTCGACCGTCGGCGGCCCGGTACTGCTCCTGGTGCGGCTCGCCGCGTCCAGGCCGTCGATGCCGGCCTGGCCCTTGTGGGCGCCGCCCGGTCGCAACGCGATGGCCCGGATGACGTGCGGCACCGGGTCGCCGCCGAAGGCGGGGACGTCGACCAGGGTGTGCAGGTCGTAGCCGACGAACACCTCCCCGCGGGAGCCGTTGCTGCCGGAGCGGTGCCCAGCCCGGGCGTCCGGGTCCTTGGTGTGCTGCCACCTGCCGTCGCCGCCTCGCACGGGCCAGCCGGGCCGGTCGGACAGCTCGGCCTTGCGCCCCTTCGACCGTGAGCTGCTGCTGCTCGGTTGCGGTGGCGGTACCGGCAGCGCGTCGGGGTCGGTGTCCGGGCTGGTGGTCCAGGACTGCCGGCACGCCCACGTCTCGTAGTCGGTGGAGTCCACCGCCAGCACCCCCGTCCCGGCACCGACGCCGGCAGCGATGCGGCCAGGAGCCGGGCGGCGACGTCGTCAAGCGACAGCTCCTCGAACCGGCAGCCGCCGGCCCGGCCGGGGCACGGCACCACCTCACCGGTCCGTCGGTCGGCGAGCTCGTGGTTGTGCGGCACAACCAGCCCGACCAGCGCCGCCCGAACCAGCTTGCCGAAGGTGTCCTCGACCTGCCGGTAACTCACCCGGCGGTGCACCCCCAGCTCCCGGGCCTGCTCGTCGTTCGCCCGGCCGAGCAGCGCGGCGACGCCCGTGAGGCGCATGTCCGCGCCCGTCAGCACCGCATGCCACGCCAGCCCGATCAGCAGCGCCCGGCCGGGTAGCTCCCGCCACCGACCGGTCTGGGACGCGAGCGCGTCCTCCACCGCACCTGCCAGCCCGGACCGGTCGATGACCGCGACGGCCCGCCGGAACGCCTGCCCGACCGTCAGCGCCGCCGGCCGCACCAGATGCAACGGCACCGGCGCGACGACGGCAGAGGCGGGACTGGCTCTGGCCTGCACGGCCACGGCCGGCGGGTCTCTCGCTCCGACCCCGCTCTCAGCCGGCCGCCCGTGGGGCGAGCTCGGGCAGGCCGGCGACGGCCCGAAGCCGGGTCAGGTCGTCCCGGCGCGGCACGAACCGGGTGAGGTCCTGCAGCGGGCGGGTCGTGGCGATGCCGGCGGCCTCGAGGAGCTCGTCAACCTGGACCCGCAGCGCCAGCAGCGACACCAGCCAGGTCGAACGTAACCGGCCGGCCTGCAGCGCCGGCACGTTCGTGGGAAGGTCCAGCAGCCGGATGACGTGCCACGCCCGGCTTTCCTGCCCGGCCAGCAGCGGATGCCCGATCAGCAGCCCTTCGGCCGACCTCAGCCGCCAGCTCGCGCAGCGGTCGGGCGTAGACCTCGAGGACCGGGACTCGCCGCGCCCGGCGGCCGTCGACCTGCACCACCGTCACCCCGTCGACGAGCTGCACGTGTCGGCCGTGGACGTGGAAGTGCTCGATCGGCACCAGCCCGGCGCCCAGCCCGAGCGTCAGCAGCGCCGTCGCGGTCCTGCGCAGCGCCGGAGTCCGCTGGACCTGCGCCGCCGCCCAGAACCCGGCAACCTCCACCGGCGAGTACGGGTCGGCGAGGGTCTGCCGGGGCAGCTGCGCCCGCGGCGGCGCCCAAGGCGCGGTCCTCGTGGCGGCCCGGCCCATCCGGCGCAACGTCGACCGGCGGGTCGCCCGCGACCGCTCGTTCAGTTGTAGGCAGCCGGTCGCGATGTACCGCTCGACATGCTCCGGCCGGAACAGGCTCTCCACCTGCACCACGACGCCCTCCCCGGACGCCCACGACGCGAAGTGCGCGACCGTGCGCATCAGCTCGATCGCCCGCCGCCGACTCGGCGGCCCGCTCACCGTCACGACGTCACGGACGACGTCGGCGACCGCGTCCCAGCGCCTCATCCCCTTCAACGACTTCGGTCGGTAGCCCTCGATCGCGGCCAAGACGTTGGCGTCGCACGCCGCCGTCCTGGCCGTGCCGGCGGGGCGAATGGTGCGTGGCGCGTTGACAGCCGCGCGGGCGCGCGGGGACGATGACACGGCGAAGCCTCCACAGGTACTCGTGAACAACACGGCGAGAACCTCGCCGCTGGCATGGCGACTGGCCGGGACTGCAATCCCGGCCTTTCGCGTTCCTGGACGCCCGCGCAGGACGCCGGGCAGCTCACCCAGCGGCGTCCTCCGCCACCCCGAGCGCACCCGCCAACAGCCCCGCCGCCGTCCGGCTCATCCCGACACCCTGCGACCGGGCCCGCTCGAACAGCGCCGCCGCCACCGGCGCCGGCAGGCGCACCTCGACCCGCACCAGCTGCCCGCGGTCCACCGGCGCCAAGCTGCGCCGCGGCCGACCCGTCCGGGCCGCCGGCACCGCGACCCCGTCGCCGTGCCCGCTGTCCGCCTTGCGGCCCACCGACCCCGCCTCGCCCCGTCGCACGTGCACTCAGTCGTGGGAGCGGTCGGCGGTCGCTCATCCCGCAGGCGGTCTCTTCCTGCGGTTCCACATCAACCAGACACATCGCCCGGCCGGCACCAACCAGCAGCCGCACCACCGACCATATCGACCGCCGGACTCTACTTCCAGAACCGCAGCGCGTGTCGCGCCGAGCTGAGTGCCCTGCCATCCCAGAAGGGATCCTCGAAGGCACGGCCTGGTGCGTCACGCCTACCGCGTGGGATCGAGGTTGCCGGTCCGATCTACGTGGGCATCTGCGGGGCGGGGCGGTGTGTCTGCCGGTCCGGGCACAGCAGGTCGGCGGTGGCGTCGGCGTCGGAGGGCCAGCCGAACAGGAAGCCCTGCGCGTAGTCGCAGCCCAGGCGTTGCACGTGCCGGGCCTGCTCAAGCGTCTCGACGCCCTCGGCGAGGACCTCGCGGTCCAGGGCCCGGGCAAGGCTGACAACCGCGGCGATGACGGCCTCTGCCTCCCGGGCCTGTCCCAGGCCTGCGACGAAGGAGCGGTCGATCTTGATCATCCCGAACGGGAACCGGTGCAGGTAGGACAGCGAGGAGTAGCCGGTACCGAAGTCGTCCAGCGCCAGGGTGATCCCGAGCGCCGCGACGGCTTCCAACTGCGCGGCCGCTCCCACGACCGCATCGACCAGCACGTTCTCGGTGATCTCCACGGTCAGCAGCGCGGCAGGAAGCCCGGTGCCGGCGAGCACCCGGGTCAGGGTGGCCGCGAGATCGGCGTCCAGCAGCTGCCGGGCCGAGCAGTTCACGTTCAGGCCCAGCGGCGCCATCCCCACCCGCCGTCGGCGGCGGTTCCAGTCGGCGACATGAGCGGTCGACTGGGTGAGCATCAGCTCCCCGAGGGGCAGGATGAGCCCGGTCTGCTCTGCCACCGGGATGAACACCTCCGGTCCGATCGCGCCGCGTTCAGGATGGGTCCAGCGGGCCAACGCCTCCACCCCGACGGTCTCCATGTCCGGCAGGCGCACCAGCGGCTGGTAGGCGACCGAGAGCTGGCCGGTGTCGATCGCGATCCGCAGGTCCCGGGCCAGCCAGACGCGATCGGTGCGGCGCCGGGCGACGTGCGCGTCATAGACATGGGTGCGTCCCCGTCCCGCCTCCTTGGCCGCGTACAGCGCGCTGTCCGCCGCCGACAACAGCGCGTCCGCCGTCACGGCGCCCTGCTCGTCGTCGCCGAGCACCCGGCGCCCATCGGTAACAGCAACGCCGACCGAGGCCATCACGGCAATGCCCGTGCCGCCGTCGGGGCTCTCCCTGGTGATCTGCTGCTCAAGGTTGGCGGCTGTCTTGAGGGCGTGCGCGGCGTCGGGAAAGCCCTCGCACAGCAACACGAACTCGTCGCCGCCGACCCGGGCGAGCGTGTCGGTGGCCATCATCCGCCCCTGCAACCACCGGGCGACCGACAGCAGCACCTCGTCGCCGGCCGCGTGCCCGTGAGGGTCGTTGATGGCCTTGAAATGATCGATGTCGACGAAGAACAACGCCACGCAGGTGCGGTCGTGACAGGCCCGATCCAGCGCCTGATGGATCCTGTCCGCCAGCAGCCGGCGGTTCGCCAGACCGGTGAGCGGGTCGTGCCCGGCCAGCCGGGCGAGCTCATCGGTCAGCGCCTGACGCTGAAGCTCACCGCGTGCATGCCGGCGTTCCGCCCGGCCCCGGCCCAGCAGCAGGCCGAGCATGCTGATCAGCAGACCGACCAGCAGCACGCCAGCCGCGGCCGCGACGCGGCTCGCCCACGCCCGGGCCTCGTTCAGCGCGGCCTGCTCCGCCCGCCCCCGGAGCGCGACCTGCTCCGCCACGCCCGCCTGGACCGAGCGCAGCTCGTCCATAACCTGCTTGCCGCGGTCAGTGTTGACCAGCTCCGTCGGCGCCGCTGACCCAGAAGTGCGCCGCAGCTGGATGGTCGCGGCCAGCTCCTGCAGCTTGGCGTCAGCCAGCTGCCGGATCCGGGCGACCGCGGGGCGCTGCTCCGGCAGCACCACGGCGAACCGATCCATCCGTCCCAGGACCGCGGGAAGGCGCCCCGCGGCGTCGTCGTACGGCGCCAGATAGCTGTCACGGCCGGTCAGCAAGAAACCGCGCTGGCCGGTCTCGGCATCCAGCAGCGACACCAGCACGTTGTCGTTGGCCAAGGCCAAGCCCTGCCCCGCCATCGCAACACGGGTCACCTCGGCCTGCTGGCGCCCCTGCCAGACCGCCAGCAGTCCCGTCCCCAGCACGACCACGATCCCGAGGACGGCCGCGGCCGCGACAGGTCGGCCTCCCCGGCCCAACCGGCCAGGCGCGGACATGTTCACACCATCGCTCCATGACAGCTCGGCCCGGCCCACCCAGAGTCCCTTCATCGGCCGCCGCACGACGGTAACCGAGCCCCTATCCGGGTGACACTCGAAAAGGGCTGGGCTGCTGCCCGCTGGCTGGGCCGGTCAGCATTCACGTACGGAAGGTCGATCCTGCGGCCAGCCGCTGACCATCTCAGCACCGGTGGCCCCTGTGTTGAGGAGACCGTCACCACCCCCCTCCTCGGCGGCAACCTCGCGACAACGCCGTCTCCGTTCGGGAACGTCTATCAGGAACGCCGCCTCCACCGTTTACCGCGCTCTGCGCCGAGCCGAACGCGCCGCTGCACAGCGGCAACGAGGTCGTAGACCGCGTCCCAACTCGTTGAGCAACTCGAGTGCGTGCCGCCGGCCGGCTGTGCCCGAGCGAGACAGGAACCTGTGCCTGACCGGCGCCGCACCTCAAGAAAGCTCAGGTGGACGGCTTGGGTGAACAACCCACTCCAGAGTTGTTCACGCAAGTACGTACGGCGGGTTCCAACCAAGTCTTCGTCGGGGCCGCCGGGGGCGGCCTCTTCGTCGTTGTCGGCGTGTGCTGGTCCTCGAGTGACTCCACCCTGGGGCGGCGGCCGTAGGAGGCGGCCCACCGGGTGCTGCCCCACAGCAGCCGCTGGCGCTCCCGGCCGTGCTCCTCCGGCCCGACGGTGATCGTCAGGCCGCAGCCGCACGGGATGCCCGGAGTGCAGCTGGTCGTCGGTAGCGACAGGGCCAGTCGGAGCGACGCGGGGACGCTCGGGCAGCGCACCGCGCCGGCGAGCGCCGGGCCCTTGCGCCGCTGCGTCCCGACGTCCGGGTGGAGCTTGCCGTGCGCCCGAAAGGCGTACGGCTGGCGGCGTCGAGCGCGTCGACGCCGGCGGTGCCCTTGTGCGCCCCGCCGGGCCGGACGGCGATCGCCCGGATGACGTGCGGGACCGGGTCGCCGCCAAACGTCGGGACGTCGACCAGGGTGTGCAGGTGGTAGCCGACGAACACCTCGCCGCGTGCGCCGTTGCTGCCCGAGCGGTGCCCGGCCCGGGCGTCGAGGTCCTTGGTGTGCCGCCACCGCCCGGCTGACCGCGCTGCGGCCAGCCGGGCCGGTCCGTCAGCTCCTTCTTCCGCCGTGTCGAGCTCTACGTGTCGCTCCGCGGCGGGGCGACGGGCAGGGCGTCCGGGTCGGCGTCCGGCGTGGCCGTCCAGGACTGCCGGCACGCCCAGGTCTCGTAGTCGGTGGAGTCCACCGCGAACGCTCCCGTCGACGGCACCGACGGCGGGAGGGACGCGGCGAGCAGCCGGGCGGCGATGTCATCGAGCGTCAGCACCTGGTGGCGGCAGCCGCCGGCAGGGCCGGGGCAGGGCAGCACCTCGCCGGTGCGCCGGTCCGCCAACTCATGATCGTGCGGGACGACGAGCCCGGCGACAGCGGCGCGGATGAGCTTGCCGAACGTGTCCTCGACCTGCCGATAGCTCACCGGCTGATCGCTGGTCTGACGCCGCACCCCGAGCTCGCGGGCCTGCTCGGCGCTAGCCCGACCCAGCAGGGCCGCGACGCCGGTCAGGTGCATGTCCGCGCCCGTGAGCACCGCGTGCCAGGCCAGCCCGATGAGCAGCGCCCGCCCGGGCAGCTCCCGGCGCCGGCGCGTCCGCGACTCCAGGCGGTTGAAGCTTCCGACGGCACGCGAGTCACCACCCTCGACTCGCCTGCAGTGCCATGGTCGGAACAGCACGACCCCGAGCGACCTCGCCGTCACATGCTCAGTGGTGGTGGCAGCGGACAGCGATACGACCAGCGACTCCTGCTCACGCCGCTCCCCCTGGATCGTCCGTTGATCTTTGCTTGTGCGTGGCCGGCACACGATCTGCCTGAGTCGACCGTTAACGTCGACATCACAGGAGTCGCGGCAGCCGCCGCTCGCGTGCAGGTGCTCTGACCCGACGACACCGACGATGCCGAGGACCTGGCGCCCAAGCGGCTGACCCCCGGACAGCCAGGCGCGGGGTTCTTTCCGCCGGTGCTTGGCATCGAGCCGGCCCAACGCCAGTCCGGCGAGGAGTCGCGCTAACCTGCCCGGGCACGTCGCATCGCCGTTAGCCCGCAGTGCGCACCAGGGCATGGCGTTCGCCGCGGCGGACACGGCCCCGGAACCCTCGGCTCCGGCCATGACGGCGCGCACGCTCACGGCCGCGGCCCTCGCAAGGCGCGGTGTACCGGTAGCCGAACCCCTACCGGAACGTCGAGTGCGGCCCGTCAGTCTGCCTCGAGCACTGCGTACCGGAACAGGGCCGAGTGGGGTTAGCCTCCAGCTTCAAGCCCGTCCCGGCGACCGAGGAGAGCGACTTATGGTGTTCGACCGCCTGCACCACATGCAGCTCGCCATGCCTCGCGGTGAGGAGCCGGCGGCCAGGGCCTTCTTCCTCGAGGTCCTCGGGATGACCGAGGTCGACAAGCCGCCGGTGCTGGCTGCACGCGGAGGCGCCTGGTTCCGAGCAGGGGGCGTCGAACTGCACCTCGGCGTGGAGGACGACTTCCGGCCCGCGATCAAGGGGCACCCTGGCATCCTGGTCGACGATCTCGATGACGTCGTGCGGCGTCTGCGCGGTGCGGGGCAGGACGTCGTGTGGGACGACGACTTTCCGGGCTACCGCCGGGTGTACGCCCGCGACCCGTTCGGCAACCGGCTGGAGTTCCTCGAGGCGTCGCAGTAGCGGACCAGCGGGACGGCGTGCCACTGACGATCGGCAAGCGGGACAACGTCGACGGCTCGGTTTCCGACTGCCGTACCTCTGCGGGACGACCGCCAGCTCAGGGCCGGGTGATCGATCATCACGGGGCGAGCCGGCTGTCCTTCGGGCTACTGGCCACCCGGGGACTGCGTTCGCTAGCTGTCAGCTGTACCGACGGGCTCAGTCGCTCAGCGCCGCAGCCACCCGATGCAGGTCGTCCTGCCGCTCGGCCTTCGGCCGGGGCGGCAGGACGTCGTCCCACTCCACAGCAAAGCTGCCGCGGGCCTGCAACAGCCCGAGCGGGCGAGCCATGAACCACCAGTGCAGGTGCTCCGCACCGTCCCCGATCCGCGACACGTGCACCCGTGCGATGCCGCCCAGTGAGGTCACCGCTGCCTCCACCCGACAGAGGATCTCGCCCATGCCGGCCCGTAACGGTGTGGGCAGGTCATGCAGATCGGCATGGACGCGCGGTTCGAGCAGCAGCACCAACGGCAGGCCGCTCGGCTAACCGTGTTCCTCACCCGCCAGTTGTCGTCTGTCCACAGGTACTCCTCTTCCGGCGCCGCGCAGGCGCTGCGGCCGACGCCTCCGCAGATCGCCCTCGTACGGAAGACTCGGCCAGGCGGCGTAGGACGGGACCGGAAGCCGGCCCGCGCGCCCGTCCCGCTAGCCAGTGAGGATCAGGGGGACGACTCGGACTCACGCTCCGAACGTGTCAGGAGCGCCTGCTGAGCACCGCTTCGGCTTCTCGTGTCAGGGTGGCGACGATATCGGCAGCAGGCCTGATGTCGTTGACTAGCGCGCACGACTGACCGCAGTACAGGACCTGGTCGTCCAGGTCGCCTTCGA
>JAABUN010000394.1_pt1 | contig 115128 bp, 113 predicted proteins | sample 5559311 | NCBI WGS metagenome assembly JAABUN01 (sample SAMN10711877, study PRJNA513370) | rock metagenome | isolation source: Antarctica rocks | place: Antarctica: Victoria Land, Siegfried Peak sud | reverse complement strand
CCATCGTTGGCTCGCTACCGCGCTTTCCGTCCTCCGCTGCGTTCGCCTCTGTCGGCGATGGCTCCACCGTCAGGCAGGGGCCGCCCGCACGGTCACCAAACCCGGTAGCAGCCAAGGCCGTCAGGGCATCGAGCACGTCGACTGCTTGCCTTCCCGATGCAGCAACCTCGATGCGGTGCCCTTGGTGCACCCCCAGCGAAGCCACCGCACTCAAACTCCCAGCCTCAGCAACCCGATCTGAGCCGTCGAGGTTGCGCACTCGGACCCGGGCATCGGAAAAGGCGTTGACGCACGCCACCAATCGGGCCGCAGGTCGTGCGTGCAACCCGTGGGGTATGTCGACTAGCAGCTCTCGCGTCTGGGCGTCCACGTCAAACGCGTCGCCACCAGCACGGCCTGCTTCGCCAGTCGTCACCTCGGCAGCATCCGCCTGGGAGGATGCGTCACCGTCTGCTCCATCCAGGTGCTCACGCTTCGCCGAAAGGCCACGCTCGGCCTCGGCCTTCACGACGGCCAGCGACGCTCCGCCCGATGCGGTCACGACCGCTGCGACGAGGCCCTCCACCAACGGAGCGCTCGATAGCGCGACCCTGGCGGCGACGTCGGGGGCGATAAACTCGCACGCCATCTCGGCCGACAGGATGGCGCTGCCCAAGTCGAGCAGCACCAAAATGCCGTCGTCGGAATCGGCAGCGTCAATGGCCTCTGCGATCGCCGCAGCGTCGGTGCCGAACGTCTCGTCGTCAAGCCCGGCCGCGATTTCGATGCGCGGCAGTTGATCGGACTCGACCATCTCTGCCGCCAATCCCACCGCAGCCTGCGCCAAGGCGTGGCTGTGACTGACCACCACGATGCCGATCACCGCGAACTGCCTATCGAGGCATCAAACATCGTCACACCAAGGTGCGTGCAGCGGACTCCACCAGCATGGTGGTGCTGGTTGCGCCGGGGTCGATGTGTCCTTGGCTGCGCTCACCGAGGTAACTCGCCCGGCCCTTGCGTGCGATCAGGTTCTTCGTGCTGTCGCGACCGTCTGCTGCGGCGTGAGCAGCAGCGTCTAGGGCGGCACCCAGACCGCTCTGGGAGGTCGAGTCGAACGCGTCAAGAGCCGGCGACCAGGCGTCGTACATCGTCTTGTCGTGTAGTTCGGCTTTACCGCGAGCAAGGACTCCCTCGACACCAGCCCGTAAAGCCTCGCCGAAATCAGAAGCGTCCGCGCTCTCGATGCCCTTTAACGGACCGGCCATCCGCAGGAAAAAAGTCCCATAGAGCGGCCCGGACGCCCCGCCGACGGTGCTGACCACCGTCATACCGACCTTTTTGAGGTAAGCGTCGATCGACGGGAACTCTTCGGCGTCGGCCAAAGTAGCGACCTTAGCCATGCCGCGGGCCATGTTGGTGCCGTGGTCTCCGTCACCGATGGCCCGGTCCAAGTCGGTCAAATACTCCTGGTTGTCTTTAATCACCTCGGCAAAGTCACTGATCCACGACTGAAACGCCGCCAGATCGGCCATCAGACGCCCCAACGCAGGCCGGGAGTGTTGACCGGTGCATCCCAGAGTCGAACCATGCTGTCGTCTGTCTTCAGCAGGGTCACCGAGCAACCGGCCATGTCCAGCGACGTCATGTAGTTGCCGACCAACGACCTCGCCACCGTGATTCCGGACTTCTCGAGAATCGCAGCAACCTCGTTGTACATCAGGTAGAGCTCGATGAGCGGGGTGCCGCCCATGCCGTTGACGAAGGCGATCACCCCATCGCCGCGGGCTGCGCTCAGGTCAGCGAGCACCGACTCGACCAGCATCGCGGCGATCTCTTTAGCGGAGGCGATCTTCATCCTTGTCCGACCGGGCTCACCGTGGATACCGACGCCGATCTCCATCTCGTCGTCGCCGATGTCGAACGTCGGCTTGCCCGCGGCCGGCACGGTGCACGACGTCAACGCCATACCCATCGAGGCACCGGAGTCGTTGATGGCCGTCGCCAAGTCCGCGCAATCCTGCAACGATGCGCCGTCTTCGGCGGCGGCTCCGACGATTTTCTCCATCAGCACCGTTACCCCCACGCCGCGGCGTCCCGCAGTGAAGAGCGAGTCCTTTACCGCGACATCGTCGTCAGTGACGACCGATTTTACCTCGGTTCCCGCTTCGGCCTCCGCAAACTCAGCAGCCATTTCGAAGTTCATGACGTCGCCGGTGTAGTTCTTCACGATGTGCAGCACCCCCGCCCCGCCGTCGACTCCCTTCGTCGCGGCCATCATCTGATCGGGCACCGGAGAGGTGAACATTTCCCCCGCGCACGCCGCGTCCAACATCCCGGTGCCGACAAAACCGCCGTGCATCGGCTCGTGCCCCGAGCCCCCACCGGAGACCACACCCACCTTTCCCTGCCGAGGCCCACCCAAGCGAAAGACGATCTTGAGATCGTGGTCTACGCGCAGGTGTTCCGGGTGGGCGAGGGCCATTCCGGCCAGGGCCTCGCCGACAACATCGGCGGGGTCATTGATGAGTTTTTTCATACTCCTCACTTAACCACGCAACCACCCGGCTGACCAGAGTAGGAGGACTGCGAGAGTATGCAGCGTCTCGCTTTTTCATCGATCGACCGGAGCACACATCATGAGTGATCAGATCTCCCCTTTCGACGGCTTCGGCGACCAAGCCATCTCGTTCTTGACGACGTTGGAGTCCAACAACAATCGAGACTTCTTCACTGCCAACCGCGACGTCTACGACGACCACATTCGGGAGCCGCTGGAACGATTGTTAGCCGAGGTCAGCGACGAGTTCGGCGACAGCGGCAAGGTTTTTCGCCCCCATCGCGATGTCCGATTCACCAAGGACAAATCGCCCTACAAACTCAGCGCTGCCGCCGCCATCGGCGACAACGACGAGTCGTGTGCAGTGTTCTACGTGCAGATCGGTGCCAAGGGACTTTTTGTCGCCTCCGGCATCTACATGATGACGCGCGACCAGTTGCACCGCTTCTACGCCGCGATTGACGACGACACCAGCGGTGAGCGACTGGAATCCATTGTCGCCACAAGCAGAGCACAAGGAGCCGATGTCGGCGGATCGGGATTGAAGACCGCCCCTCGTGGATTCTCCAAGGATCACCCACGGGTCGCGCTTTTACGTCACAAGAGTCTGACGGTTGCTCGAGAATACGGCCCCGAGCACGACTGGATCTTTCACCGCGACGCGCTGGCCAAAGTCACCGGTGTGTGGCGTGAAGCCGCCCCGATCAACGAGTGGCTCACCCAGCACGTCGGCCACCCCGACACCGACGCTTAGAGCTGGCCCGAACACCGCTGCCCGAGCCAGCTTCTTAAAAACCGAGGCGCTGCAACTGCTTGGGGTCGCGCTGCCAGTCCTTGGCGATCTTGACGTGTAGGTCGAGGTAGACGCGGTGGCCCAGTAACTTCTCGATGCCCACGCGAGCGGTGCTGCCTACGTCGCGGAGCCGTGCCCCTCCGCGCCCGATGATGATCGCTTTTTGGGAGGACCGCTCTACAAAGACGTTGACTCGAACGTCGGTCAACGGGTCTTTCTCAGGGCGGTCGGGCCGAGGCGTGATTTCGTCCACGACGACCGCCAGGGAGTGCGGCAACTCGTCGCGCACGCCTTCGAGCGCAGCTTCACGGACCAATTCGGCGATCATCACGATGTGCGGCTCGTCGGAGATCATGTCCGGCGGATACATCGCCGGAGACACGGGCAGGTAACTCGACAGCACGTCTGCGACTTCATCCACCTGGTCGCCGCGAACGGCGGAGCACGGGATGATCTCAGACCAGTCGGCTAGCCCGTCGATGGCCATGAGGTGCTCGGCGAGCCGCTGCCGATCCACCGCATCGGCCTTGGTGGCGATGGCCACGACCGGCACCTTCTTGGCGCGTTGCAACTCTTTAAGGTCGCTGGCGATGAACTGGTCGCCAGGCCCTGGCCGCTGATCGGCGGGCAGGCAGAAACCGATCACGTCGACTCCGAGCAGGGTGTCGCGCACCAGGTCGTTCAGTCGCTGACCCAGCAGCGACCGGGGCCGGTGCAGCCCTGGGGTGTCCACCAACACGAGTTGAGAATCTTCAGCGTTGCGGATGCCCCGGATCGCGTGCCGCGTGGTCTGCGGTTTGCTCGAGGTGATCGCCACTTTCTGGCCCACCAAGGCGTTGGTCAAGGTCGATTTTCCGGCGTTTGGGCGCCCCACCAAAGCAGCAAAACCCGATCGAAAGGCGACCTCACCACTGTTCGTCTCACTCACGTGGAGCTCCTTGATCGGTTCCTGCGGCGTTTGGGCTCGTGGCTCTCCTCGCGTTCCCCCTCGTGGGAACCGCCAGCAGAGGTCGCGCCGTCGTCGTCCTCATCATCCACCGAATCGGCGGCGACGGGTGCCACGAGCACGGTCGCCACTCGTCGCCGACGCCCGGCCATGCGCTCAGCGGTCAACCTCAAACCGGCAACCTCGATGGCCGACCCGACGATCGGCACCATTCCGATCGTGGCGGCAAGCAGACCCCCGACGCTGTCGACGTCTTCGATCTCGATGGTGGTGTCGAACATGTCAGCCAAGTCGTCAACCGGCATCGCGGCCGGAACCCGCACCGTGCCGTCGTCGAGATAGGCGACCTCGGGCACGTCGCGGTCGTACTCGTCGGTGATCTCACCGACGATCTCTTCCAAGATATCCTCGATGGTGACCAGCCCTGCCGTGCCGCCGTATTCGTCGATCACCATGGCGAAGTGCAGACGTTGTTTCTGCATCTCGGTCAGCAAACCATCAACGGGTTTGCTATCCGGAACGCGGTGCACCGTTCGCATGACTTCGGTGACTTTCACGGCTTCGGCCTGCACGCCGCGAGCGTTGACGTGCCGGGCCACATCTTTGAAGTACAGCAATCCGAGCACGTCATCGCTGCCCTCGCCGATCACCGGTACCCGCGAAAAACCAGACCGTAGGAACAGCGACATCGCCTGCCGAAGTGTGCGATCCCGCGCGATGGTCACCATGTCGGGACGCGGCACCATGACCTCACGAGCCACGGTGTCGCCGAGTTCGAAGATGGAGTGGATCATTTCTTGCTCGCCGGCCTCGATAACGGAGGTCTCGCCGGCGAGGTCGACCAGATCGCGCAGTTCGGCTTCGGAGGCAAACGGGCCTTCGGCATACCCCCGGCCTGGCGTGACGGCGTTGCCGAAGACGACCAGCAGTTTGGACAACGGGCCTAACACCAGGCGCAGCGCGGTCACGATGGGCGCCGCGAGCAGCGCAACGGTGTCGCCGTGTTGACGACCCAGGGTGCGCGGCGAGACGCCGGTCAGCACGAACGAGACCACCACCATGATGGCGACCGCGATCAGCGTGGTTTGCCAGTGGTTGTCCGTCTTGGTGTCGACCGCAACCGCGACCGCCACCGCAGTCAACGCCTCAGCAGCGACCCGACCAAAGGCAGCCACCGCGAGGTACGGCGACGGGTCGCCGATGATCTTGGCCAGAGCCGTAGACCCACGTCGGCGTTCGTCGCGAAGTTGTTCCATCTGTGCCCGCGACATCCGCTGCAGGGAAGTCTCGGCGGCCGCAAGCAAGAACGAGATGAAAGTCGCGACGATCGCGACCAAGATGAGCGAGGTCATATCGAAAGGGCCCGCGTGATCAGGCGGAGCCGAGGCGCGGAGCCGGGGGTGCCGCGGAGGTGCGACCACGCTTGGCGAGGTACGTCAGCAGCAGGGTGCGTTGCAGATCGAACATCTCTTGCTCTTCGGCCGGCTCGGCGTGATCGAAGCCAAGCAGGTGCAGAATCCCGTGGGTCGTGAGCAGCAGCATCTCGTCAGCAAGCGAGTGGCCGGCTGCGGCGGCTTGAGTGGCGGCCACGGTTGGGCACAGCACCACATCGCCGAGCACGCCTTCAACGCTGGTTTCGTCCTGCGCACCGGGACGCAGTTCGTCCATCGGGAAACTCATGACGTCGGTGGGACCTTCGAGGTCCATCCACCGCACGTGTAGCGCCGACATCGCATCTTCGGTGAGCAGGGTGATGGCCATCTCGGCGCGCGGATGCACCTTCATCTCGCCCAACACGTATGCCGCGAGGTCGTGCAATTCTTGCTCGCTGACCGCCGAGGGCACGTCGCCAGATTCGTTGAGAATATCGATGCTCATGACTGGCCCCGCGTCGCGCCGCTCGCTTGGGCATCGAAGCGGCCATAGGCTTCAACGATCTCGCCGACCAGCCGGTGGCGCACCACATCCACGCTACTCAGGTGAGCAAAGTGGACATCCTCGATGCCGTTCAAGATGCCTTCGACCACCCGCAGGCCGGAGGTCGTGCCGCCGGGCAGGTCGACCTGAGTCACGTCACCGGTGACGACCATTTTGGAGCCGAACCCCAGACGGGTGAGGAACATCTTCATCTGCTCAGCCGAGGTATTTTGTGCCTCGTCCAAGATAATGAAGGCGTCGTTGAGGGTGCGTCCCCGCATGTAGGCCAGCGGAGCCACTTCAACCATCCCGGTAGCCATGAGGCGTGGGATCGAATCGGGGTCGACCATGTCGTGCAACGCGTCATACAAGGGGCGAAGGTAGGGGTCGATCTTGTCGTTGAGACTGCCGGGCAAGAAGCCCAGTCGCTCCCCCGCCTCCACGGCTGGCCGCGTCAAGATGATGCGACTGACCTCCTTGGCTTGTAGCGCCGCGACCGCTTTGGCCATCGCGAGGTAGGTCTTACCCGTGCCTGCCGGGCCGATCCCAAAGACCACCGTGTGGTCGTCGATGGCGTCGACGTAGTGCTTTTGGTTCAGGGTCTTGGGCCGGATCGTTTTGCCGCGACTGCTGATGATGTTCATCGTGAGCACATCGGCGGGCCGGTCGCTCGTCTGTTGACGCAGCATGGCGATCGCGCGCTCGACCCCGTCACGACTCAGTGGGTGGCCCTTGGCCACGATGTCGACCAGTTCGTCGAGGAGTCGCTCGATCAATGCCAGATCCCCAGAAGGGCCGCTGAGATGGAATTCGTTGCCCCGGACGTGAACATCGACGTGGCTGAAACTGCGTTCGATCGTGCGCAGGTACTCGTCGCGGGGGCCAAGCAGCGCGACCATTTGGACGTCGGCGGGGATCTGCACGGTGTGGGTGCCATCGGCATGTGCTGCCGTTGAAGGAGTCTGTGTCATGTGGTTGCTGAGTCTACCGTCGTCACGCTTATTGCTTGCTTAGCAGTGGACCCAGCGGTTGCCCACCCACGACGTGAAGATGAAGGTGAGCGACCTCTTGTCCGGCGTCGTGGCCGACGTTGGTCAGCACGCGGTAACCCGTTTCTGTGATTCCTTCGGCCTGCGCCACAGCGCCGACGACCTCAAACATGTCGGCCAATCCCTGCGCGTCGACGAGCGCCATCGCGGCTGCGCTCTCGTGGTGATCCTTAGGCACCACCAATATATGGGTCGCCGTCACGGGTTTGCTGTCGCGGAACGCTACGGCTGAATCGCTTTCGTGGACCATCTCGGCGGGGATCTCACCGACGGCAATCTTGCAGAAGATGCAGTTACTCATGGTTTCAGCCTACTGAGGTACCTCTGTCACGGCGACACGCCCGCCACCAGCGGCCACAGCGCGCACGTGCACCCGAGCGCCGTTTTGCTCGGCCGTGTCGTCGGCATACTTATGGCTGGTGTGTGCGTATGCCGTCAGTCGCGCCAGCGGCTCAGTGAGCTGAGCACGGCAATGGCCGCTGAACCCGCCGTCGACGTCCGCAAAACCGTCGAGCCAAGACGGACCGATTGCGCACCGGCGGCCACGAAGGCATCCAACTCTTGCGGGCTGACGCCGCCCTCGGGGCCGACGATCAACAACACTTCGCCACGGTCCGGCAGCCCATCGGCTCCCAGCCCAGACAGCGGGTGGGTGGCGCTTTCGTGGAGCACCAGGGCAAGGTCGGCAGCCTCAATCCGAGCAATAACCGCAGCACGATCCGCCACGGACCCTAGCCCCGGCATACGCGAGCGCCGGGCCTGCTTGGTGGCCGCAATCACCGTGTTGCGCCATTTGCGCTCCGCCTTCGCCGCCCGATCGCCACGCCAGCGAACGATACTGCGGTCGGCCTCCCAGGGCACGACCTCATCCACACCGAGCTCGGTGCCGATCTCGACGGCCATCACATCACGGTCGTTCTTGGCCAACGCCTGGACCAACGTGAACCGTGGCTCCGGCGCCGCCTCGAACGTCAAGGCCTGCACCGTTGCCTCCAGAGAACGCTTGGCGACGTCGCCCACCACGCACTGGGCCTGCGATCCCGAGCCATCGGCCAGCAGGATCGCCTGGCCGGACCGCATACGCGAAACCGTCACCGCGTGGTGGCCCTCTGGGCCATCCAGATTCAGCACGGACCCGACCACGGCGCCGGTCAGAGCGCCGCCGTCGAGCAGAAAAAGCGGAGCACTCACCGGTGGGAGAAGGCTTCCCGGAACTTGCCGAAGATGCCACCCTGCGCCGGGTTCATCTGACCCTGGGGGCGCGACTCACCGCGCGACTCCGCGAAGTCGGTCAGCAACTGACGCTGCTGATCGGTCAACTTCGTGGGCACCTTGATATCGAGGTGAACGATGAGATCACCGCGCCCCGTACCCCGCAAATGCGTGACGCCGTGACCGGTCAACGTGACGGTGTCTTGTGGCTGCGCACCGGGCTTGAGGTCGACCTCGACTGGGCCATCGAGTGTGTGGACCGTCAAGGTTGCGCCCAAAGCGGCCGCCGTCATCGGTACTTCGATCGAGCAGTGCAGGTCGTCCCCACGACGACGGAACGTCTCGTGATGCTGGACCGCGATCTCGACGTACAAATCACCGGCCTCACCACCAGCGGGACCGACCTCGCCTTCGCCGCTCATCCGGATTCGCGTGCCCGAGTCGACACCGCCGGGCACTTTGATCGTCAGGTCGCGACGGGTGCGCACCCGGCCGTCGCCAGAGCAGTCGAAACACGGGTTCTCGATCACTTCACCATACCCACGACACGCACTGCACGGACGCGACGTCATGACCTGACCGAGGAACGAACGCTGCACCTGCTGGACTTCACCGCGCCCCTGACACACCGAACACGCGCGGTGACCCGACCCCGGCTGGGCGCCAGAGCCGGAGCAGGTTGAGCAGTGCACCGCGGTGTCGACGGTCAGCGTCTGCTCGCCGCCAAACACCGCCACGGACAAGTCGATATCCAACTGGATGAGCGCGTCTTGACCCCGCTGAGTGCGCGAGCGCGGTCCACGGCCGCCTGCCGCAGACCCGCCGAAGAAGGCGTCCATGATGTCGGTGAAGGTGAAACCCTGACCGAAGCCGTTGGTCGCGCCGCCGTAAGGGTCTTGACCACGGTCGTACGACGAGCGTTTGGTCTGGTCCGAGAGCACGTCGTAGGCCTGAGAGACCCGCTTGAACTCTGCTTCAGCCTCCGCGCCGGGGTTCACGTCGGGGTGCAACTTGCGGGCTTTTTTGCGGTAGGCCTTCTTGATGTCTTCGGCGCTGGTGTCGCGCTCGACACCCAAATCGGCGTAGTAGTCGTTCACTCTTTAGTCCTTGTCGTCGTGCTCATCAACGGAATGCTCAGTGTGGAATACGCGCAGGTCGTGCAGCGCAGTGGGGTTTACGTCTCAAGAATGGTCGACACGTAGTGCGCCACTGCGCGCACCGACGCCATCGCCATCGGGTAGTCCATCCGGGTCGGGCCCACGACGCCCAAACCGCCAGCAGGACCGTATGTGGTGGTGACCACCGACGTGGTCCGCAAGCCTTCGAACGGGTTTTCAGCGCCGATGCTGACGGCCACCGCGTCGCCATCGAGCGATGCCCTACTCCCCATCAACTTCAAAAGGACCACATGTTCTTCCAATGCCTGCAAAACTTCACCCAACGAGGTGGGAAAATCATTGCTGCCGCGGGCCAAATTGGCGGTGCCGGCCATCACCAGGCGCTCTTCGGTCTGCTCGGCCAACGCGTCTTGCAGCGTCGCAACGACGGCACGAGCCATCTCGCGGTCGGGGTCCGGCACGCGGGCCAACGCCAAACTCAGCAAGGCGGGGGCGGCCGTCAACGCCTGCGAATCGGCGGTGGCGTTGAACACCGAGCGCAGGTGCGCAATGGCTTCGTGGCTATCGGTGAGATCGCGGCCGGTGTCAATGACTCGCTGCTCGACGCGCCCGGTATTGACGATCAGTACCACCATCAACCGAGATCCCCCGACAGGCACCAACTCAATATGGCGCACCGTGGACTGACTCAGCGAGGGATACTGCATGACGGCAACCTGATTGGTCAGCGACGACAACAACCGCACCGTGCGCCCGACAATGTCGTCAAGGTCCACGGCCCCTTCGAGGAAGCGTCTGATCGCGACTTTCTCGGCACCGCTTAACGGCTTGATGCTGGAGAGACGATCCACAAAAAGTCGATAGCCAGCATCGGTCGGGACCCGCCCGGCACTGGTATGCGGTGCCGTGATCAAACCCTCGTCCTCTAGCGCTGCCATGTCGTTGCGGACGGTGGCAGCCGAGACGCCGAGGGAGTGCCGCTCTAGGAGAGCCCGTGAGCCGACGGGCTCACTGGTGCGCACGTAGTCTTGGACGATCGCTCTCAGCACATCGAGTTTTCGGTCGTCGCTCATCAGCACTCACCTCCTCACGGCATTCCGGTCTCACCTGTGCTCGACACAGGCTCTCAGCGGTCACCCGCGACCAACGAGCCTGGCACTCAGGTTTAGCGAGTGCCAAGTCTACGGTGTTGTCTCTCCTGACACATTCATGAGGCCGACTCGACGGAGATGCACCCCTCCACCATCCGGTGTTGACGGACGAAGGTGCGTACGAAGCCGACACGTAGGCGCGCCGCGCCTCGAATGCGGCCCCACCTTGAGAAGATGGCTGGGTGAGCGACCGCTATGGCAACGACGTCCTGTCGACCGACTGGAAAGCGCCGCCGCGGGGGCGCTCTACGGCTTTGATCGCCGATATCGGCGTGGTCGTTGAGGACGTGGAGACCGGGTGGTGTGGCGCGGTGGTGCGTGTCGAAAAAGCCGGGGGTATGCAGGTCGTGCACCTGGAAGATCGGCGCGGCAAGACTCGTGGGTTTCCGTTGGGCCCGGGCTTCCTCGTCGACGGCTTGCCCGTGATCTTGACCTCGCCGACCGCCGACAACGCCGCAGCGCTAGCGGACGCTCGGCGGGCCGCCACCCGCACCGCGAGTGGTTCGCGGGCAGTGGCTGACGCACCTGCTCGCGTCGCGAGCGCGTCGAGGATTTTCGTCGAAGGCAAGCACGACGCTGAGTTGCTCGAAAAGGTCTGGGGCGCCGATCTGCGCATCGAAGGCATCGTGGTCGAGGCTCTCGACGGCGTCGATGATCTCTCGGCGGTCATCCAGGACTTCAAGCCGACGGACCGTCGGCGCATGGGTGTGTTGGTCGACCACCTGGTGCCCGGAACCAAGGAGACCCGCATCGTGCGTGCAGCCGAGGCGCTGCCCCTGTCCCGGCACGTACGCATCCTGGGTCACCCCTACGTCGACGTCTGGCAGGCCGTGCGGCCGGCCCGTCTTGGCCTCGACGCATGGCCGGTGATCGAGCGCGGGCGGTCGTGGAAACATGCTGTCCTCGCCGACCTGGGGTGGGCGCACTCGACCCAGGCAGACGTTGCCATGGGTTGGCGGCGCATCCTCGGCACCGTGCGTTCGTATCAAGACGTGGAACCAACGCTCCTGGCTAGCGTCGAAGAGTTGATCGACTTTGTCACTGCGCCACCAACAGAATCGAGTACGACATGAGCGACCAGCCACCTCCCCCGCCCCGGGAACACGACTCCGTGGGCAACCCCGACCAGCCTTGGGATCCCGGCATGGCCCAGGGGTCGATGTCCGAGTCGCAGGAGAAGACGTGGTCGATCCTTGCTCATCTATCGGCGCCCATTGCCGCGTTGATCAGCGCTGGGATGCTGAATTTCATCGGCCCTCTCATTATCTGGGCGCTCTACAAAGACAAGAGCCAGCGAGTGCGGCACGCTGCGGCAGGTGCGTTCAACTTCAACCTGAGCTTGTGGATCTTCTACGCCGTCCTCGTTGTAGTGTCCGTCGTGACGCTGGGCGTGGCGCTACTCATCACAATCCCTCTCGGCATCGTGGTGTGGATTGGGTCGATGATCATCCACGTCTTGGCTGCGATCAAGGCCAACAACGGTGAGGTCTACACCTACCCCATGCAGATCCCGGTTTTGACGTAGCTCTTGGACCACACCGAGATCCGCAAACTCGCCGACCTTGAAGACGAGCACTGGTGGTATCGCGAACGCCGCATCCTGCTAGGCCACGACCTGGTCGGTATGACGCCCGGTACCGCTCTTGACATCGGGGCCGCTGGCGGTGGAAACACCCGGGTGTTGCGCGGCGCAGGGTGGCGTTCCTTGGCCTTGGAGTTCGGCGAGGCCGGGTCGAAGATCGCCAGCGAGCGCGGCCTATCGGTGGTGCGAGCCGACGCCACGTCGCTGCCGTGCGCCGATGACGCCCTGGACCTGGTGGTGGCTTTCGACGTGTTAGAACACATCGAGGATGACGACGCAGCGGTACGAGAGATTCACCGCGTGCTGCGCCCCGGCGCCGTGGCCCTGATCGCGGTCCCGGTGGACCCTCGGCTCTGGAGCGCTCACGACGAGGCAGTAGGCCACGTGCGCCGATACACCCGAGCCGAACTACTGGATCTCTTTACCCGCAACGGCTTCGTGGTCGAGCGAGCGCGGTCGTGGAATGTGTTGCTGCGCCCCGTGGTGGCGTTGCGCCGGCGATCCAGCTCTGGGAGTGACCTGGAAGAGATGAACCCGTTGGTCAACCACGCGCTGAGGGCGATCGTGGCCCTCGAGCGCGTGCTCCCGGTTGGGCGTATGCCGGGTGTTTCCTTACGCATCAGGGCTCGAGCGGTTTAACCGGCAGGCGAAAGACCGAGGCTCAGACCAGCAGGGCGTGGACGACCGTATCGGCCAGCAGGCGCCCACGCTGGGTCAAGACCGCTCGACCTCTGATGGCCTCGTTGCCGTCAAGCAGACCCTCGGCGATCAATCCAGCCACCGCGTGGCGCCCCCGTGCGGTCAGGAAAGCGAGGTCCAGGCCGCTGGCGAGACGGATGCCGAGCAGCACCAGTTCATCCTGACGTTGCCCGTCGGTCAACACCTCGCGCGAATGAGCGGGGCTGAGCCCGGAAGCCAGGCGGTCTGCATACGCCGCAGGGTGTTTGACGTTCCACCAGCGAGTGCCGCCAATGTGACTATGCGCCCCCGGGCCGACGCCCCACCAGTTGGTGCCACTCCAGTAAGCGATGTTGTGGCGGCACTGGTTCTCGTCGGAGCGAGCCCAGTTGGAGATTTCGTACCACGTGAAGCCGGCCCCGGTCAGGGCACCGTCGACCAGTTCGTACTTGTCGGCTTCGTCGTCGTCGCTCGGCATCGCCAAGGTGCCTCGTCGCACCGCCGCGCCCATCGCCGTCCCAGGCTCGATGGTCAACGCGTAGGCCGACACGTGGTCGGGCTCGAGCGCCAACGCTGTATCGACACTGGTGCGCCAATCCGCCAGGCTCTCCCCCGGTGTTCCGTAGATCAGGTCGAGGCTGACCTGCAGACCCGTCTCGCGCGCGGCAGCGACGGCGGTCGCGACGTTAGCCGGGTCGTGGGTGCGGTCGAGCGTCGCCAATACGTGGGGCACGGCGGACTGCATACCGATGCTGACGCGAGTGAATCCGGCCGCCGCCAAGGCTCGCGCCACCTCAGGGTTAAGGGTGTCGGGATTGGCCTCGGTGGTGATCTCGGCATCGTCGACCAGGCCCCAGGTGTCGCGCACTCCCGCCACCATGCGGGCCAGATCGCGGGGAGGTAGCAACGTCGGGGTGCCGCCCCCGATGAAGATGGTTGAGGCCTGCGGCGGCGTTGCCTCGGTTGCCCCTAGCACTCCCGCAGCCAGCGCGATTTCGGCCAGCGCCGCTTCGGCGAACGTGTCCGCGCTGGCACCGTGCGGCCCCAGTTCCAACGCCGTGTAGGTGTTGAAGTCGCAGTACCCACACCGCACGCGGCAGAAGGGGACATGCAGGTAAACGGCGAAGGGCGTGGAGTCCAGGGTCTGCAGACTCTTCTGGGGAAGCGCCCCGTCTTTGGGTGCCGGGTCACCGGATGGCATGACTGGCGGCATACAGGAAAGTGTCCCAGGTCTTGGGGCCAACTACTGTCAGTAGTGTGGATACCCAATTTCGCGAATACATCGACCAGTTGCGCTCCGACGGCTACACCGTTCGTGATGACCACGGGTCGGATCCGGATCTGATCTCCCCCGACGGCAGCGCAGTCGATACGTGGCGCGAGGCCTACCCCTACGATTCCCGGTTGACCCGCGAGTACTACGACGTCGAGAAGTACCTGCTTCAAGTTGAGTTGCTGAAATTTCAGGCCTGGGCGCGCACGACGCAGACCCGACACGTGGTGATTTTTGAGGGCCGTGACGCTGCGGGTAAAGGTGGCTCGATTAAACGCTTCACTGAGCACCTCAACCCTCGCGGCGCTCGAGTGGTCGCCCTGAACAAGCCCACCGAGGCCGAGCTCGGCCAGTGGTACTTCCAGCGCTACGTCAAGCACCTGCCGAGCAACGGCGAGATCGTCCTTTTCGATCGCTCTTGGTACAACCGAGCCGGTGTCGAACGGGTGATGGGTTTCTGCGACCACGACCAATACGAGCAGTTCATGGCCACGGTGCCGTCGTTCGAGAAGATGCTGGTCGAGTCCGGTATGACGCTGACCAAGTTGTGGTTCTCGGTGACTCAGAACGAGCAGCGGACCCGGTTTGCCATTCGCCAACTCGACCCGGTGCGCCAATGGAAACTGTCTCCTATGGACCTGGAGTCCTTGGACCGCTGGGAGTCCTACACCGAGGCCAAGGAAGCAATGTTCCGGCGGACCGACTCGGACCATGCGCCGTGGACCACCATCAAGTCCAACGACAAGAAGCGCTCGCGGATCGCCTCCATGCGGACCTTCCTGAGCCAGTTCGATTACGAGGACAAGGACGCGGAGATCGTCGGACAACCTGACTCAGCCATCGTCAGACGCGGGCTTGAGACCACCGGCGACTAACCGTGCGCAGGGTGGCGAATGTCGTGCGACCTTTAGGCCCCGTTATGACCCGGGAAGTAACGTCGCCACTCCTCCTTTTGGACGGCCGGCTTCATCCCGCACGACTTCATGGCCACCCGAATTCGCTGCAGCGTTTGGCCCGGTGTGGAGTAGATGTCTCCCGACAGCAGCACCATCAGTCGCCAGCTAGCAGCGTCGAGTTCCTCACGCCGGCGAACGTCCCCTTGCCACTGGGCCGAATTCTCCGCGTGCTGGCGACCGTCGTACTCGATGACCAGCCGATACTGCGGATAACTTAAGTCCAACCGCCGTCGCACGATGCCCTTGTGGTCGCGCAACTCGTAGTTGATGACCGGCTCGGGGAGCCCGGAAAGCACCATCAGGAGCCGGGTTCGGGTCTCCATCGGTGAATCCACTCCCGTCCGCACGTACCCCGCAGCGCGCCGGACCGCGCGCACGTTCCGCCCGGTCGCAGCGCTTGCTGCCTCGATCAGTTCCTCTGGTGTCGCCACACCGGCTTTGATAAGGGAGTCCCCAAGGACCACCAGGTCGACGAGGTCGAGGTAGCGGCCGAGGTCGACGAAGGTGTCGGACGGCGTCGTCACAGACTGTCCACGGTGCAGCACGTGTCGTCGACTGGCCGCATGCACGTGCACACCCTGTGACCGGTTGCGCACGCCCCCACTCGGCACGGTGAGGTGGACGTCGCTCGAATGCGGCACTACTGCACCCCACAAGACGGCCGCCGTGTGGTGGCTTACACAAGCATGATCTCCCACGAGGTGCCGCGCGGCGCTCACCATCAACTCCACCCCAGGGACGAGGGCCGACGAGACGTAGACGTTGCGAAATAGCCGCCGATACCGGGGCCCGTTGAGGTCGCGCCACGTCAGGCCCGCCGCGTTCGCCTGCGTACGGCTGAAGGGCTTGCGCGTGTCGAGCTCCGGCATACCGCCAGCGTCCCTCACGGCCGCCACCGGGCGCAGAACTTATCCACAGGCACCCTGCGTCGGTGCATCGCGTGACATTCGGCGAAGTTTGCAACACAGAAGTCCCCCATTTCGGTGCGCCGGGTGACATTGGGGCTTCTCAGCACTCAGCCAGCGGTCTCGCCGTCGCACCGCTGCTGCTGGTCTACCCTGGTGATGGATCACGAGAGCCAGTGGACCCCTTGGGGTCTGACTACCGACATCCGCGTGGAGCACGACCGGTGCTGGCCGTGGTGGTCATCGCCGTCGGCGTCTGCGCGTACTACCTACTGGTTCGTCGTATGCCGATCCGGGCGAACGGGTCGTAGGTCGGGCTGAGCTTGAGGCCAGTCACCAATCCCGTGTGCGTACCGTGACATTCGGCACCGTCTGCACGGGCTGCAACCGCTATCTCGGTGCGCGGCGTGACACTCGGCGCCATCTGCACTCAGGACCGGCGGGCAACCGGTCGGCGTCAGCGGAGGCGATAGTTGAGGTTAGTGATCGTGCGGCCGACCTCGAGGCCTTTGCGCTCAAAACGGGTCAGCGGACGCAACGGGGCAGGAGCGTCCGAGATCAACTCAAACCGGTCGTCTGCATCCAAGAGTTTGCGCATCGCGATGCCGTAGGGCGCCCAGTCGGTGGCTAAACGCCACACTCCCCCGGGCTCCAACGCTCGCGAAAGGCTATCGGCTAGGGCCGAGCCGACGAGTCGACGGTCCTGATGACGTCGTTTGGGCCACGGGTCCGGGAAAAACGTCCACACTTCATGCACGGACCCCGGTCCCACCATGGTGGCCATCGCCAGCGCGGCGTCGGCTTCAACAAACCGGATATTCGGCAGCGGGTCGTGACGCATCCGAGCCAAGGTTTGGCCGATCCCCGGGCGCCAGACTTCGATAGCCAGCAGGTTCCAATCGGGACGGGCGGCAGCACCGGCCCGGATGGCATCGCCAGAGCCCGGTCCAATCTCGATCACCAGCGGCGCGGCACGGCCAAAGGCTTCGACAGCATCCAGCCGGTATGCCGTATCGACCGTGGTGTCATCGCCCTCGCGAGCACGGGGAACAGTGATCACAAACTCCGCAGACATCGCGTCATAAGACGACTGGTGGCCGACCGGCATACGTGAACCTCGCCGGGTGAAAGACCGGACGCGCGAAACGCGGCCTGGGCTAGCAACCTCGGTCGCAGGCAGCTCACCGGTGGGCCCTTGCGAACCGTCGGTCACTTCTTGGCTTTCTCGACCGCCGTCGGGTCCTGGGACAGCGCGGCAATGAAGGCTTCTTGCGGGACCTCGACGGTGCCCACCATCTTCATCCGCTTCTTGCCCTCCTTCTGCTTCTCTAGCAGTTTGCGCTTGCGGCTGATGTCACCGCCGTAGCACTTAGCAGTGACGTCCTTGCGGATAGCGCGGATGGATTCGCGGGCGATGATGCGCGAGCCGATCGCCGCCTGAATCGGCACTTCGAACTGCTGGCGGTTGATGAGCTCCTTGAGTTTGCCGACCATCATCACCCCGTAGGCGTAGGCCTTGTCTTTGTGCACGATCGAGCTGAACGCGTCGACCTGCTCGCCCTGCAACAAGATGTCGACCTTGACGAGGTCGGCCACTTGCTCACCGTCGGGCTCGTACTCAAACGAGGCGTACCCACGGGTCTTCGACTTCAGCACGTCGAAGAAGTCGAAGACGATCTCGGCCAGCGGCAGGGTGTAGCGCATTTCGACCCGCTCAGGCGAGAGGTAGTCCATGCCGCGCAGCGTTCCTCGACGCGTCTGACACAACTCCATGATCGAGCCGATGTATTCACTCGGAATCAAGATGGTGGCCCGCACGACCGGCTCGGTGACATCACCGATTTTGCCCCCGGGGAACTCACTGGGGTTGGTGACGTCGATGATCGAGCCGTCGTCCATCTTCACCAGGTATTCCACGTTCGGCAGCGTGGAGATCAGGTCCAAATTCGCCTCGCGCTCCAGCCGTTCACGCACGATCTCTAGGTGCAACATCCCCAAGAAACCGACCCGGAAGCCGAAACCGAGAGCCACCGAGGTTTCGGGCTCGTAGACCAGCGCGGCGTCGTTGAGCTTCAGTTTGTCCAGTGCATCACGCAGCGTTGGGTAGTCCGAACCGTCGATGGGATAGAGACCCGAGAAGACCATGGGCCTCGGGTCTTTGTAACCGCCCAAGGCCTGCGTGGCCATATTGTTGGCCCCGGTCACGGTGTCCCCGACCTTGGATTGGCGCACGTCCTTCACCCCGGTGATGAGGTAGCCCACCTCGCCAACGCCCAGCCCCTTGGATTTCTTCGGCTCCGGAGACACCACACCAATTTCCAGCAACTCGTGGGTGGCTTTGGTGGACATCATCGCGATCTTCTCGCGCGGCGACAGGCTGCCGTCGATGACGCGCACGTAGGTTACGACGCCGCGGTAGGTGTCGTAGACCGAGTCGAAAATCATCGCCCTCGGGGGCGCGTCGGCGTCGCCGACGGGAGCGGGCAGGTCGCGCACGATCCGGTCCAGCAGCTCGGTGACACCCTGGCCGGTCTTGCCCGACACGTGCATGACGTCGTCGACGTCGCAGCCAATAAGGTGGGCGAGCTCTTCGGCATACTTCTCGGGCTGCGCGGCGGGCAAGTCGATCTTGTTGAGCACGGGGATGATGGAGAGCTCGTTTTCCATCGCCAGATACAGGTTGGCCAGCGTTTGCGCTTCAATCCCCTGCGCAGCGTCTACCAGCAACACAGCGCCCTCGCACGCGGCCAGTGACCGGCTCACCTCATAGGTAAAGTCAACGTGCCCGGGCGTGTCGATCATGTTGAGCACGTATGCGGTCTCGCTCGCGTGCCGACCAGCCACCACTTCCGTCTCGGCCGGGTCGGACTCGTCCACGACAGCCCACGGCATACGAACCGCCTGGCTCTTGATCGTGATGCCACGCTCGCGCTCGATGTCCATCCGGTCGAGGTATTGCGCACGCATCGCCCGGTCGTCAACCACACCCGTGATCTGCAGCATGCGGTCGGCCAACGTGGACTTGCCGTGGTCGATGTGCGCGATGATGCAGAAATTTCGGATGATCTCGGGCGGAGTCGCCGCCGGTTCCGGGGCAACGCGAGCAATAGGGGACACGCGGGCAGGACCTCGTCAGGCTCGTGGGAAGAATGAATGAACGTCTGAGTCTGTCATGCCTACCCGGTAGCCGACGCATCCCGTTCGCCGTGCCAGTGGGGCGCTTCACCGGGTTCGTCGAACCACCGAGCCACCACCACGTCGGTCGACGAGTGAGCCAAGATGGACACCACAATGGTCAAGGCCACCAAGTGATAGATCTCGTCGGCAGCCACCAGCGGGCTATTGAGCACGATCAACCCGTAAACCACCGACGCAAAACCCTTCGGCCCAAACCACATAGCCGCTGCCTGCTCACGCACGCTGAGCCCGGTCCCTAAGAAACAGGGAGCCAACGCCAGTGGCCGAGCGACCACGAGCGCCAACACTGCGAAGACCCACCCGGTCCAGGGGATCTCCGACAAGAACTGCACGGAAATTAACGCACCGAAAACCAAGAGGGCGAACAGTTTCAGCAATTCCGCGATCAGTTCACCAAACAATTCGAACGATTCGCGCTGACCTTCACCCATAGTCGCGACGGTGATACCGGCGGCGAAGGCTGCCAAAAAGAGGTTACCGTGAAATGCCTCGCTAAAGGCATAGACCAAGAGGCCGATAGCGAATCCGTTCAGTGGGGCATAGATCGCCGAAGCGGAAAAGACGCGCAAACCCTCAAGGCGGATAGCGATCCACGGCACCGCCACCCCAATAACGAGTCCCACAATAATTTCGGACCCCAACTCCCCTAGGTGCAGATCATCCGAGCCTTCAGCGGTCGCGAGAAGAATTAGCACAAAAGGCAAAGCCAGCCCGTCATTGACTCCGGACTCGACGTTGAGGAGATGACGCAACCTCCCCGGCACCTTCTTGTTGCCCACCAAAGCCGACGCAAACACGGGATCCGTCGGCGCGAGGATGGCCCCGATCAAGAGCGCCTCGGGCCAGGCCAGACCGGCGATGAAGTGGGCCAGCGCCGCCGTGATCAGTAGCGTGAAGGGAAGCCCGAAGGCCAGCGCACGGCCCGGCAGACGCCACGCCGAACGCAGATCCTTCCAACCCACCTTCATCCCATCGGTGAACAGGACCGCGAAGAGGGCCAGTTCGGCGCCCAGCGACACCACCTCATCCCCTGGCGACAACTGAACCCACCCGAAAACACCCTGACCCACCACAAACCCCCCGACCAGGAAGATCACGGCCGTCGACATGATTGTGCGGTTGGCGCGGGCAGACAACAGCACGGCGGCCAGCAAGATGATGGCAAAGGTTAACGTCAGACTCACGGGCTAAGCATGACGGACACCCATGGCCGCGCGGACTGGCTACGATGCGGCCATGGTCAACCGGTCGCTGTCCACAGTTCTATCCGTCGCCTCGAGGATCGTGCGGGACGTAGCCAAGCAGCGGCCACAACGCGCCACGCCTAGTGCGCCGGTTCCCGGTCGTCGTCGGCCGCGAAGAGCCAGCGCCTCAGCACGTGACCACGCGGCCAACGGTGGGTACGCAGGCGATTTTGTGGGCGCTCCCCCGATGTCGTACGCGCCGATCCACGACGATCTCGCCGATCCCGGCGAGGTGGTGTGGACCTGGGTGCCCTACGAGGAGGACCACAGCCAAGGAAAAGACCGTCCGGTGCTCGTGATCGGCCGCCGCGACGAGCTGTTGCTGGCCTTGCAACTCACCAGCCACGACCACGACATCGACGCCGAGCAAGAAGCGAGACAGGGTCGCTTCTGGATCGATATCGGCACTGGAGAGTGGGACCGCGAGCGTCGGCCCAGCGAAGCCCGGGTAGATCGCGTCCTGCAGCTCGATCCGCAAGGGGTTCGCCGCATCGGCGCTGTGCTAACGGAGTCTGTCTTTGCTGAGGTCGCTGCAGAGGTCGAGCGCCGAGCTCGATAGGGTCCGCGCACACAAAATCCCGCCCACGGACAACCGTGGGCGGGATCTGTGTATGTCAACTACATGCCGCTGGTGCGGCGGTCCATCACTCGCTGGGCGGGCTCAAGACCGTGTCGACCAGGTACACCGTGGCGTTGGCGGTCTGGACGCCACCACAGATGACTGCGGCGTCGTTAACCATGAGCTCTTCGCCTTCACCGGTTACCTCGACGTCGCCACCCTGAACGCTGGTGACCGTTTGACCGGCGATCTCGCTCGGGCTCATCTTGCCGGGCACGACGTGGTAGGTCAGGACGCTGGTGAGCATGTCGGCGTCCGTCGACAAGGTGTCCAGCGTGGCCTGGTCCAACTTGGCGAACGCGGAGTCGACGGGAGCGAAGACGGTGAACTCGTCACCGTTAAGAGTGTCGACCAGGTTGACGTCGGGGTTCAACTCACCGGAGACGGCAGCCGTCAGGGTGGTCAGCAGCGGGTTATTGCTGGCTGCGGTGGCTACCGGGTCCTGTGCCATACCGGAGACGGAACCGTCGCCCTCGGGGACAGCATTGGCGTAGTCCTCACAACCAGCACCCACGAGCTCGGACATCGGGTCCATGGCACCGGTTTCGCCTGCCATGTCACCGGTCTCGCCGGCCATGTCACCGGTCTCGCCGGCCATGTCACCGGTCTCGCCGGCCATGTCACCGGTCTCCATCGCCATGTCGTCCGACGTCATCATCGAGTCGTCCGTCATCATCGAGTCGTCCGTCATAGCGGGGTCTTCCGCCGCGGCCGGGGTGCTCTCGCCGCCACCAGCCGAGGAGTCAGTCTCGTCATCACTTCCGCATGCTGACACCGTCAGCACGGAGGCCATCGCCACTGTAAGGAAAATCTTCTGAACGCGCATGATTGTGCCTTTCTGTTGGGGGTCGTGGAGCCGGTTGGCTCAACTGACTTTCACCGTCACGTTGTGCCATCCGGTGGATCCGTTCGGAGCCACTGGCTCGCGATCGGAAGTTTGGGTTTCGCCTGTGTTGTCTGTGGCGCGGACCTCGATGGTGTGACTACCGGACTCAGCAGCCCACATCCAGCGCCAAGGACGCCACGTGTCTTCATTATCTACAGCGGCCAACTCAGTCTCTTGCCATTCGCCCTTGTCGACACGAACTTCGACTTCAGCAATACCTACGTCTTGGGCCCAAGCCACCCCTGCCACCGTGACGTCACCTGCATCCACATTGGCGAACGAGGCGGGCACATCAATGCGAGAGGACAACTTGATCGGTGCCTCGGCGTCGTACCCTCGGGTGGTCCAGTAGGCCTTGAAATCGGCGAATCGCGTCACTTCAAGATCAACGAGCCACTTAGTGGCCGAGACGTAGCCATAGAGGCCAGGCGTCACCATCCGCACGGGGAATCCGTGCACCAGCGGCAGCGGCTCACCGTTCATCCCGACCGCTACCATCGCGTCGCGATCGTCCGTCAATGCCGACAGCGGGGTTGCCGATAGTGAAATCGTCCGCGCTTGTGGATTTGACGGCATCTGCGCCGTCTTGCAGGCCAGCCTCCTCGAGCAGATCGCGCATCAGCACACCGAGCCAGGTTGCGTTACCGACATACTCGCCACCCACGGGGTTGGATACGCAGGTCAGGGTGATGCGCTTCTCCACAAGCCGGCGATCAAGCAGGTCCTGAAAACTCAGGTTGAGCTCGCGATCCACCATGCCATGGATGCGCAGGCTATAACCATCTAACGGCACATCGGGAACCTGCAACGCGGTGTCGACGCGGTAGAAATCGGCGTTGTCGGTCAGGTACGGGGTAAGACCCTCGACGTCTTCGAACGACACGCCGCTCGGCAACTCAGGCGCTTTCTGTGCTGCGTTGGGCAGCGTCAGGGCCTCTCGTGAGCCTAGAGCCGCTGCTCCGGAGAAGGCCCGCGTGACCACTCCGCCCACGGCACCGGTGGCAGCGACGGCCGAAGCCGCCACCACAAACGCGCGGCGGTTGAAGTCGCGGGGCGCTTGCGCCGTTGCCGACACCGAAGCACCGTCGCTCGGAGAGAGCGATTTGAGCATCCACGCCAAGCCGCCGATACCGACGACAGCAATCGCGGCGATAGGGATAAGTCGCATCGGTATGCTGGCGCTGGCCACCCGGTCGGTCACCATCGCTAGTCCCGCGATACATACCAACCCAGCAAATCCGATGAGGCCGAGAATGCGGCGGCGCGTCCCTAACCACCCCATAAAGAGCGCAAGTATGCCGACTACCGCCAATACCGAGCCGATAAGCACCGGTTTGTCGGCTGTCCCGAAGGTTTCAATGGCGAATTCTTTAGCGGGGCGCGGAGCCCAATCAACGGCGCGGTTGCCGACTGCAATGACCGGACCGGTCACGCCTGCGAGCAATGCAGCCACAGCCTCACCGACGAAAATCCCGGCAACACCAGCGATTGCTCCGCTCAGTATTCCGAGTGCGCCGCGTCGGCGGCTGCTGCTGTTGCTCATGCCGGGTATTCGGAGCCCCTACCGGGTGGATTGGTAGGCCGATGCTGGCCCGAAGTCAACGGTTCTATAAACCGGCGATTCCGTTGTGATAATAAACGTCAACCCCCGCAGATTTGAAATGCGGGGGTTGATCGTCGGTGGAGCTGAGGGGACTCGAACCCCTGACCCCCTCCATGCCATGGAGGTGCGCTACCAGCTGCGCCACAGCCCCGTAAGGAACGTCAAATAGTACCCACATGCACCGCCACCGAACCAAATCGGTGTAACAAGCGCCGTTGGGCTAAGGGCGGGGGGCCCCGTGGGGAACGTTCTCAAACCCATCCAAGACCGAGGCACTGGCGTTCCAGGAGACCAATCTCCAGCCGGTTCGGTGGTGCGCTATTTCCGCCCAATGACAGTTGCGCAAGCCCGCTACACCTAGCCACGCTTGTTCGTAAGACCACCCCAAGAAGGCACATAGAAGCGCCCGTGCTGCCACACCGTGGGTCACCAGCACGGAGATCTCACCCGAAGACATCGACTCGGCTACCTCGAGCGCCACCTCGTGAGTACGCAGCATGACGTCGTGCACGCTCTCACCGTGACCTCCACGACGCACGTCCACGCCATCGGCGATGGCCCGAGTTTCGTCGGGATACTCCTGGTGCACGTCGCGGTGGCTCATGCCCGACCACGCTCCCACGTCGATCTCCCGAAGTCGGGAGTCGTACTCGACCTTCTGAGAAACCCGCTCCCCCAGGGCTGCCGCCGTGTGGGCGGCACGGCGCAGGTCGCTGGAAACGATCCGGGCTGGCGACATCGACGCCAACGAAATAGCGGCAACCGCAGCTTGATCGACCCCGCGCTCCGACAAGTCAGTGTCGAGCTGGCCTTGGTATATCCCGGCGGCGTTGTGGGTGCTTTCTCCGTGACGCAGCAGAATCAGTCGGGTGCCTTCGCTCACACCCTCACCTCCACTCAGACAATCGACGAGTCAAGAGCGATGCTGGGACAATCCTTCCAAAGCCGTTCCAACTCGTAGAAGGCCCGGTCCTCGGCGTGCATGATGTGGACGATGATGTCGCCGAAGTCCAGAAGCACCCAACGCCCTTCACGGACCCCTTCTCGGCGCAGGGTCTTGGACGACAGCGTGAGCAGGCGCTCCGCAATGGCATCAACAATGGCTCCGACCTGGCGTTCGTTGGGTGCCGAAGCGATCACAAAGACGTCGGTCAACGCGAGCTGACCGGTGACGTCCAGCGCCACGACATCTTCGGCCAATTTGTCGGAGGCCGCGTCTGCGGCGGCACGGGCGAGTTCGATTGCGCGTGTGCTGGCTGGCACTCAACGCTCCTTGCTATAGAGGTGGTATTTACCGATGTGTTGCACTACACCGTCCGGCACTAAGTACCAAACAGGTTGGTCGTTCGCGGTGCGCACCCGACAGTCCGTCGAAGAGATCGCCATCGCCGGGATCTCCATCAGCGTCACCCGGTCTTTGGACAGGCCGTGGTCGGTCAGTTCGTGGCCGGGTCGCGTCACTCCGATGAAGTGGGCCAGATCCCATAGATCCTCCACCCCTTTCCACGACAAAATCTGGGCTAGCGCGTCGGCGCCGGTGATGAAGAACAGTTCTGCATCGGGGTGCATCTGCGAGAGATCTCGCAGCGTATCTGCGGTGTATGTCGGTCCGTCGCGGTCAATGTCGACACGCGAAACCGTGAAGCGTGGGTTGGACGCGGTAGCAATGACGGTCATCAGGTAGCGGTGCTCCGCCGGGCTGACCTCGCTGGCTTCTTTGCGGTAGGGGTTGCCGGTAGGAACGAACACCACCTCATCGAGGTCGAGCACCGATGCAACCTCGCTCGCGGCAACGAGGTGGCCGTGATGAATGGGATCGAAGGTCCCACCCATCACTCCCAGACGCATCAGTGCTGGCTCGCCTGGCCCTTGATGGGTCCGGGGCCACCGTCGCTGCCGTACTGGCCAGCGGCGGTCCCATCTTCGTCGTTGTGCTGCTCGACGTGGGGATCGAGAGCCAACGTATTGCGGAAGCTCCAGAGCAACGCGAGGAGCGAGAGAGCAATCACACCGGCGATGACGGCGAACCACACGGGCGCCAACAACAACTCGTTGGCGTGCTCCTCGCTCTGGGCGCCAAAGAAGGACAGGGCGATGTTCATAAGACAAGACTACCGGGCACAGCCGCATACAGTGGGATCATGTCTGTGCAGTTGTCCGTGGTGATCCCGATGTACAACGAAGCCGACGTGCTGCCCCTGCTGGTTGAGCGGTTGCGTCCGGTCCTCGACGCCTTGAATGACGGTCATGACCAGGGAGACCAGACGACCTACGAAGTGCTTGCCGTCGACGACGGATCACGTGATCAAACGCCCGTCTTGCTCCAGCGCTATCTGCGGGAGTGGCCGCAGTTGCGCGTGCTGCGGTTGCGCGCCAACGCTGGTCATCAGGCTGCTATCTCAGCGGGTCTCGCTGCCGCCTGCGGACAGTGGGTCATCACGCTCGACGCGGACTTGCAAGACCCCCCAGAGACCATTCCGGTGATGTTGGCGCACGCTCGCGCCCAGGGTGTCGACGTGGTCTACGGGGTGCGGACCGACCGGTCCAGCGACTCGGTGTTCAAGCGTTCGACGGCACGCGCTTTCTACGCAGCCATGCGAGCAGCGGGTGCCAAAGATGCCCCCGACAACGCGGGCGACTTCCGGTTGATGTCCCAGGCCACCGTCCAGGCCGTCAATGCGTTGCCCGAGGCCCACCGCGTGCTGCGACTCGTCGTTCCGTCGCTGGGATTTCCCTCGACCACCGTGGGGTATGCACGAGAAGCGCGCGCCGCAGGATCGTCGAAGTATCCGCTGCCGCAGATGGTCCGTATGTCCGTTGATGCCTTCACGGGGTTTTCCTTGGCCCCACTGCGGGTGGCCACCTGGTTTGGTCTGGGCGGGTTCGCCGCGTCGATGCTTTTGCTGGCCTACGCCCTGACGGCCAAAGTGATGGACATCACCGTCGCTGGGTGGACTTCAACCGTCGTCATCGTGGCCGCAGTGGGCGCAGTGCAACTGCTGTGCCTTGGCATCCTCGGCGAATATGTTGGCCGCATCTACTCCACGCTGCAACGGCGCCCTACCTACTACGTCGCCTACGATTCTGCGTCCCCGACCCGCTTCCAGCCAGACGGCGTCCAGGCCGAACGACACGATCAATAGGCTCAACGCCACCGCACTCAGCGTCCACGTCCCAGCGATCGGCACGACCGGCGCGGTCGCTGCCACCAGTGCCGCCGCCGAGCTGGCGGCCACGAATCGCCGTCGCTGTCGGGACGGCAGACCCACCTCAGCCCGAGGTGTCCTGCGCCAGCGCATCCGCCACACCACAGCGAAGATGTAACGCAAGGCACCCGCGAGTAGGATCCACGGCCCGACCTCATAGGACACCACCACCGACAACACCGCCATCAACACTGCATCGGTCTCAGCGTCGAGGTGGGCACCCGCTGAGGTCGAACGGTCTCCCGCCCGCGCCACTGCCCCGTCGACCCCGTCGAGAGCCAGCGCGAGCGCCGCGACCCCGGTGACCCACCATGACGCTGCCGGGACCGAGCCCATCGCGAGCAGTACGGCCCATCCGGCAATTAGCGCCACGAGGGCGGCCCGAATACCGGTCACCACATCGGCTGGGCCGACCGGCTCACTGGCGTGGCGCCGCCTCAAGGCTTCCCCGTAAACTATCGCTCCGATCAGGATGGGCAGTGACGCCAAGGCGATAGACGTGGCACCGAGGCCCCACGACGCGCCCACAGCCGCTCCCGTCGCGGCTGTGACTGCCGATAGCACGGCGACGGCCGCATATACCGTGAGCGTCCGAGGTGATCTCGCCGCGGGCATAGGTGGACTCTACGAGAGGCGGATCGCGCGTGAGCGGCAGACCAAGCGATAGCGAGTCGTCGGCGACCGCTACCGCGTTGTGGAGTTCGGGGCAGCACAGCGCCACCTTGGTCACCGAGCCTCTTTCCAGACCGGAGCCCGGCCAGGTGGCGGTGCGGGCGCTTCACTCGGCCATTAGCCGCGGCACCGAGTCGCTGGTCTATGCCGGTGCCGTTCCGGACAGCGTGAGCGCGTCGATGAGGGCTCCCTTCCAAGAAGGCGACTTCGGTGGGCCGGTGAAGTACGGATACTTGTCGGTCGGAGTGGTTACTGCGGTGGGCGATGACCAGGACACCCATCTGCTCGGTCAGCGCGTGTTTTGCCTCTACCCGCACCAAGACCGGTACGTGGTGCCCCGCGAAGCAGTCACGCTGGTGCCGGCGGGGGTGCCATCGGTGCGAGCCGCGTTGGCAGGGGTGTTGGAGGTCGCGATCAACGTCGTCTGGGATGCGATCCCCCGCTTCGGTGACCGGATCGCGGTGATCGGCTGCGGGCTCGTGGGGGCGAGCGTGTCGATGGTGCTGAGCCAGTTCCCGCTGCAGCGATTCACGTTGGTCGACCCAGCGCCTCGGTGTGGCGACCTGGCGACAAGCCTGGGCGCGTCATGGGAAACCCCGGAAGACCTTGCTGGGGAGTTCGATACCGTCATTCATTGCTCCGGCACCGGTGCCGGCCTCGCGCTCGGGTTATCGGTCCTGGGTTACGAAGGCGATATCGTCGAGGCGTCGTGGTTTGGCGACAGCAGCCCGCAGGTGCCGCTCGGCGGCGACTTCCACGCCAAACGGCTCAGCATCCGCTGCAGCCAAGTCTCAGCGGTTGCGTCCAGTAACCGGGCGCGGCGGACCCACGCCGACCGGATGGCCTTGGCGATGGACCAACTGCGCCGCCCCATCTACGACGATCTGATCACCGGGCGCAGCCGCTTCGACCAACTCCCCCACACCTTGGCGCAGGTCAGCACCGGGCGGCGGCCTGGCTGGTGCGAATTGATTGACTACCCCAGTTACCCCGAATCGGAGGCGACATGTTCCGCCTGACCGTGCGCGACCACATGATGATTGCCCATAGCCTGCCCGACCCGTTTTTCGGGCCAGCGGCGGCGCTGCACGGCGCGACGTATGTCGTCGAGGCCACGGTGCGCAGCCCCGTCCTAGATGATCACGGCGTGGTCATGGACATCGGTGCAGCCGCGGCGGCGCTAGCTAAAATCACCGCTGACCTGGGATATCGGAACCTCGATGACCACCCGGCGTTCGTCGGCATACTGAGCACGACCGAGGTCTTGTCCCGGTACGTCGCGCAGCAGATGGGCGTGGCGCTGCGGGCTCTCGATGGCACCCGCCACGTCACCTCGATCGAGGTCGTGCTGCGCGAGCACCCGGACGCCTGGGCGGGGTACACCCTGGCGTTGGATGGACCCAGGATTCAGGACAGCCCCTCAACGAATGACAGCACGCCCGGTGGCTGAGCGGGCGCTGCGGATCATCAGCCCCGCCGATCTACCCGGACCGAGCGGAGGCACGATATACAACGAACGCATCGCCAGAGCGTGGGGCGTCGACATCGAATGGCTTGCCGGTGGCTGGCCCTTCCCGTCCGAGGCGGATCTAGGGCTGCTGCGCGATGCCCTCCTACCCTGTGGCGTAGCTCGGTCAGAGCCCGTGTTGCTCGATGGACTTATCGGTTGCGCTGCGCCGGGAGTCTTGCGTGAGGCCCGCACAGCCAGTGCGCGAATCGTGGTGCTGGTTCACCTGCCCCTGCCCGCCGAGACCAGCCTCACCCCGCACGAGATCGACACGCTGGCCGCGTCCGAAGCCGCGTCGCTAGAACACGCCGGGGCCGTCATCGCCACCAGCCGATGGGCGGCCGCTGACCTTCACCAGCGTTATGGCCTCGTGAGTGTTCACGTTGCTGAGCCAGGCACTGACCCGTCACCGCTTGCTCCTGGCAGCACTCCCCCACGCTTGGTCACCGTCGCCGCGTACAGTCCACGGAAGAACCACGGCCTGCTCATCGAGGCCTTCAAGCACTCGTCGTTGCGGGATCTGCCGTGGTCGGCACAATGGGTGGGGGCCGACCCCACCGGCGTTGCGCAGCAGAGCACGGCCCGAGCGGTCGCCGCAGCCGGGCTTACGTCGCGAATCAGTGTGCAGGGACCCGTGAGTGGCTCAGATCTGGCCGCGACCTGGGCAGGGGCCGACGTGCTCTTGTTGCCTTCGCGAGCCGAGACCTACGCGATGGTCGTGGCCGAAGCCCTCGCGTGCGGGGTTCCGGCGATGGTGGGGGCGGGCACGGGAGCAGCCGAGACGTTGCGCGGCAACCCCCTGGACGCTGGTATGCCGGGGCTCGCGTTGCCGATTGACGACCCCGGCGTGTGGGCGCGGGCCATAGGCGAGTGGCTGACCTCGCCGACCCAGCGCCAAGCCTGGAGGGATGCCGCGCTGCACCGCCGCACGCACGTGAAGTCGTGGCAGCACACCGCAGCCGTCATCGCCCACGTGTTGCACACCAACATCGAGGTGGCCTGATGCCCGAGCCGATCGAAGCCAGCTGGCTGGCGTTACGCCGCAGCGCCGATGAACGCGCACGAGGCGCAAGCGTTCCACTGATTAAGCGACTGGCCGCTCACCTCACCTCCATAGGCGCCGACACGCCACGACCCATCACGAACCGCGGCTCGTCCACTGCGGGGACGGACGGCATACCCGGTTGTGTTGCTTTCGTTGACGTGGGCGCGGGGACCGGGGCAAACCAAGAATGGCTAGGCCCGCAGTTGCACACGCACATGGGGTCCGCGTGGACCCAGGAGTGGCACCTCCTAGACCACGACTCCTCGCTCTTGGCCGCTGCCCAGCCCAGCACTGCGCCATGGCTGGCCGAAAGCAACCGACACGTGGGGGGTGTCGAGACGGTCGCCGACGTGCTAGCCGACCGACAGCCCCCACGGGTGGTGACCTGTTCCGCGCTGCTCGACCTGCTGACCGCCGCCCAGATCGACTCGCTCGTGCAGGCCTGCGTTACCCACTCAGCCGCCGCTTTGTGGTCGTTATCGGTGACCGGAGAGGTGCGACTTGACCCCGAGCACCGACACGATCAGCGGGTCGCCGACCTCTTCAACCGGCACCAGCGAGGCGGTGACGACAGCGAGTCGACCCTGGGACCGGACGCGTGGAGGTATGCCGAACGCGCGTTCGCAGCGGCCGGGTGGCACGCCGATGTGCTGCACACGTCGTGGCATCTGGGGACCGGTGACGAGACGCTCACCAGGCGGCTGCTGACCGAGCGAACTGCCGCTGCCCGAAGCGCCGCCGACGACCCAACGTGGCGGCAACGCGTTGATGGGTGGTTAGCGACACGACTGCACGACATCGAGGCGGACAGATTGCGGGTCAGCGTCGATCACGTTGACGTGCTGGTCTTGCCACCCAATGTGATCTCGGTGCAAAGGTCATCGCCAAGCGCATAGCGACGCACGGCAGGACGCAGCGCGTCGTGCAACGAATCGAAGCCATCGAATCTGATCCCTGGGACTCCGTCGCCGATCAGCAGGGGCGCAGTGGTGAGGAACAGCCGATCCAACACCCCGGCGCTCAAGAAGGTCGACACCGTTGCGCCGCCACCTTCGACAAGGATTCGGCGTAGCCCGTGCTCGCGCAGAGCGCTCAGCACCATCTCGGGCTGAAACCGCCCGTCGTCGTCCACCGGCAGTCTCACCTCGCGGACGTGGGCACTCACGCGCGTAGCACTCACGGCCGTAGCACTCACGGCCGTAGCACTCACGTCGATAGCACCACTCGCTTCGGTGGCGCGCACCCACAACGTTGGGGCTGCGCCGTCGCTCAGGACACCCGAGCTGATGGGAACGCGCCCCGTGGGGTCCAGGACAACTCGCGTGGGGTTGGGCCCCGGCACGGACCGGACGGTCAACTGCGGGTTGTCGTTGACCACCGTTGAGGAACCCACGATGACGCCGTCGACGAGGGCGCGCAGCCGATGCAGGTGCTCACGGTCTTGTGCGCCGGAGACGAATCGGGAGTGACCTGTCCGGGACGCAATGAACCCGTCCATGCTTTGGGCCACTTGCGCGATCACGGTATCGGGGCCGGCCGCGACCAGGGGGCCGTAACGGTCTAGGAGCAGCCTGCCCGCTGAGGATACGGCCTGCGCAGGAACTGACCCCGAGACCAGGCGGTCCCACAAGGTGAGATTCGCCGGGTCATCGTGATTCATCCGCGCTCGTTTGGTGGCTAGGTACGCAGCGTTCTCGGCACGGTCATCGACGATCAAACTGCGGCGTGCGGCCACCCGTATGCCGAAGGGCTCGATCGCCTCTTGCTTGGCCGGGTTAGAGGACAGCAAAACGATGGAGTGCAGGCCCAGATCGGTCAAGATCCCAGCCGCGGCGGCATAGTCACGGGCATCAGCGGGGTGGCCCAACATCGTGTTGGCGTCGACGGTGTCGTATCCCTGATCCTGCAGGGCGTAGGCCCGAAGCTTTTCGACGAGACCGATGCCACGCCCTTCGTGACCACGCACGTAGATCACTGCACCGGCGCCGGCCCCAGCGATGAGAGCCATGGCCAGGTCGAGTTGCTCGCCGCAATCACACCGTCGCGAGCCCAGCGCATCACCGGTTAAACACTCCGAGTGCAGCCGCACCATCGGCGGCGGCTCCAGCGAACCAGGGTCACCGAAATGGCCACGAACTAACGCGGCGTGCTCGTTGCCTACGGTGTCGCGGTACCCCAACAACCGGAAGGTGCCGTGCTTGGTGGGTAACACCGTCTCGACAACACGGTCAACGATCGGGGACGACGTCACTGGGCCACCCTCGAGTCGGTCAGGCACATCATCGCGCCACTGTATGCGCCCTCACCCGAGCCCGCCTACGCCGGTCAGCGGACGTGCCCGCTCCCCTCGACGACCCACTTCGTGCTGGTCAGTTCAGCCAACGCCATCGGCCCCCGGGCATGCAACTTTTGGGTAGAGATACCGATCTCGGCGCCGAAGCCAAACTCGCCTCCGTCGGTGAACCGGGTCGAGGCATTGACCAGCACGGCGGCCGCATCGATCTCGGCGATCCACCGCTCGCTCGCGGCGCGGTCCTGGGTCACGATCGCCTCCGAATGGGCCGAAGTGTGCTGCTGCACGTGGTCTATGGCGGCGTCCAGGCCCCTCACTACTCGGGCGCTGATGTCTAGCGACAAGAACTCCGTATCGTCGTCCTCGGCGGTAATCGGGACGTATGCGGTCTCAGCGGCTGAGGCGTAGTGACCCATCGTCTCGTCGCCGTGGACGGTGACACCGGCGGCGGTGAACTCCCGCATGATCGCCGGCAGCACCAGTTCGGCGATGTCCGCGTGCACCAGCAACGACTCGGCCGCATTGCACACCGAGGTGCGATGGGTCTTGGCGTTGACCACGATCCCCACCGCCATGTCGACGTCCGCTGCCGAGTCGACGTACACGTGGCAGTTGCCAATCCCGGTCTCTATGACGGGCACGGTGGACTCACGCACCACCGTATTGATCAAGTCCGCGCCGCCGCGTGGGATGACGAGGTCGACGAGCCCGCGGGCGGTCATGAGAGCTCGGCCGCTGTCGCGACCTCCCATCGTCAGCAGGTTCACCGCATCAGGCGGAATCCCACAACTGCTCAACGCATCGCGCAGGACGCCCACTACGGCGGCGTTGGTGCTGGCCGCGGCTGACCCGCCCCGCAAGATCACGGCGTTGCCGGACTTCAGGCCCAGGCCTGCGGCGTCCACGGTGACGTTGGGGCGCGACTCGTAGATCATGCCGATGACACCCATCGGCACGCGGACTTGCCGGATTGATAGGCCGTTGGCCATCCGCGAGCCGCGCACAACCTCACCCACCGGGTCAGCCAAGCCCGCGACCGAACGAAGACTGTCGGCGCTGTCGTGGACGCGATCCACGCCGAACGTCAGCCGGTCGAGCAGGTTCTGTGGCATACCGCCTTCAGCGCCTCGCTGTAGGTCTTCAGCGTTGGCGGCCGCGATGGCTTCGCTGTGTTCGGCAAGCGCTTGGGCCATCACCAGCAGGGCCGCGTCCTTGTCGCCTCGAGTCAGTAGTGCCAGACGTCGCGAGGCTGCTCGTGCCCCCCGAGCCACCTCGTGCACGCCCTCTACAACGCCGCGGTCAATGCTGGTGAGTTGCTGAACGCTCATGGCGAATCTCCATCGGTGGGCTTGGACATATCGTCGTAGGACACGTCATAGGACGACGAGATCGTCGCGACGGACGACCGTGTGGGCTGCGCTTCCGGGCACCCGAGAACGGGCGTGGTGAGAGGTGTCGGTGTTGAGCCGACGGCCTACCAGTGGCACGAGATCGGCGGAGGTGTAGTTCACCAATCCGCGAGCAACCACCGCGCCGTCGGGGTTGCACAAGTCCACGGTGTCACCGACTGAGAAGTGCCCCTCGACGCTGGTGACCCCGACCGGCAGCAGGGAGGTCTGTCGCTGCACCACCGCAGCCACCGCACCCTGGTCCAGGATAAGCCGACCCTGAGAGGTAGCCGCGTGCGCCAACCATCGCCGACGCGCCGACTTCTTAGGCCCGGTCGGCGCGAAATAGGTGCCGACGTCATCCCCGGCCAGGGCGCGACCCGCCTGAGCCGTGCTGGTCAGCAGCACGGTGATGCCCTCCTGGGTGGCCATGGCGGCTGCGGCCACCTTCGACGCCATCCCACCGGTGCCAACGGTGGAGGTCATCGTGGACGTGTCGATATGCGCTATGTGTGCAGGGTCGCTGACGAGCGGGATCCGGCGTGCGGCCGGATCGCGCGGATGGGCGCTGTAGAGCCCATCCACGTCGGAGAGCAGCACCAGGGCGTCGGCATCAACGACATTCGCGACCAGGGCGGCGAGCCGGTCGTTGTCGCCAAACCGGATCTCATCGGTAGCCACCGCATCGTTCTCGTTGACCACCGGCACCACTTCGAGTTCGAGAAGGCGCTCCAACGTACGAGAGGCGTTGACGTATTGGGTGCGCCGGTGCAAGTCGTCGGCGGTCAACAAGACCTGCCCGACGTTCATGCCGTGCAGGGAAAATGCCTGGGTGTATGCCGCCATGAGGCTTCCCTGCCCCGCACTGGCCGCAGCCTGTTGGGTGGCGAGATCCTTCGGGCGGCGCGTCAGCCCCAAGGGGGTCATCCCGGCAGCGATGGCTCCCGACGAGACCAACAACACCTGAGCGCCTTCTTGCCATCGTTTCGCGACTACGGTCGACAGGGCCTGCAACTGGTAGGCATTGATGCCACCACGCGGCGCGGTGATCGACGACGAGCCAACCTTGACCACAATGCGCCGAGCGTCTCTAAGCGCCGCGCTGACATCATCCACGCCGAGAATAGTAATGCATTCGGTTACATAATCATTCATTCAGCGCATGGGCCCAGGGCAGGTTTCTAACCGGCATGGGTCGCAGGCATCTAACTGTCTTCTGAAGAGACGGTGCCACGCTCGGCAGCCATTTCGGCCCTGGCCGCCGCCAGGGCATCCATCTTGTTGTGGAAGGTTTCCCGCTTCTCGTCACGCGTCGGCCGGGCACTTTCGTCTAACCGCACGTCGGTGCCACGTGAGCCAAGCAGTTCCGCACCGGCCCCCATCGTGGGTTCCCAGTCAAAGACAACTTCGTTATCGGCCGGACCGATCAACACCGTGGAGCCAGAAACGGCACCGGCCTTGAACAAGGCATCCTCAACACCCATCCGGTTGAGGCGATCCGCCAGGTAGCCGACGGCTTCGTCGTTGCCGAAGTCGGTCTGACGAACCCATCGGGTGGGGCGCTCCCCCACGACCCTGAAGAGCTCTTCCGGCCCGGAGATGTCGCGCTCGATGGTGAACCCGGAGTCGTCGAGGGCGGTCGGACGCAAGACCGTGCGGGCCTGGGTCGAAGGCGGCAACTGCACCCGGGCCTTTTGTACGTGCCCAGCCAGGGCGAAGATCAGTTCTTTGAGCCCGATGTGAGCAACCGCCGAGACAATGTGCACCTCGATACCTCGGGCCTCGAGGTCTGGGGTCACCATTTCGGCGAGCTCGCGAGCCTCTGGCACGTCGGCCTTGTTCAGGACCACAATCCGGATTCGGTCCGCAAGGGGGATCCCGCCGAGCGAGGCGTCCGGCACGTAGGCCGCCAACTCCGCCTCGATAACGTCGAGGTCGGTGAGTGGGTCGCGGCCCGGCTCGAGGGTCGCGCAGTCGATGACGTGCACCAGGACGTGGCAGCGCTCGACGTGACGCAAGAAGCGCAGACCGAGCCCCTTGCCTTCACTGGCACCGGGGATCAGCCCCGGGACGTCGGCGATGGTGAAGCGCTCACCCCCGGCGGTGACAACGCCCAGGTTGGGCACCAAGGTGGTGAACGGGTAGTCGGCAATTTTGGGCTTCGCGGCGCTGACCACGGAAACCAACGACGACTTACCGGCCGAGGGGAAGCCGATGAGCGCCACATCGGCAAGGGTTTTCAACTCGAGTACGACGTCGCGCTCTTCGCCCGGTTCACCGAGCAGCGCAAATCCGGGCGCGATGCGCCGTGGTGAAGCCAAGTCCTTGTTGCCGAGACCGCCGCGGCCACCCAACGCGACGACATACTCGGCACCGTCGCCCAGCAAGTCGATCAAGGTGGTGCCCGCGCGATCGCTGACCACCGTGCCCTCGGGGACCAACAGAATCAGGTCTTCACCGCTGGCTCCGTGACGCTCGTGGCCCTCACCTGGCTTGCCGTTCGGCGCGCTGCGATGCGGACCGCGGTGATACTCCAGCAGAGTCGTAACCGAGGAGTCCACGCGCACAACGATGTTGCCGCCATGGCCTCCCGTCCCGCCATCGGGGCCTCCGAGCGGTTTGAACTTCTCGCGGTGCACCGAGGCCACTCCGTTGCCGCCGTTACCGGCGCGTGCGTGGAGCACGACTCGGTCGACAAATGTGGCCATGATTCATCCTCTTCGGGTTGGACAGCACAATGCCGGTCGATGCTCAGAGCACCAACCGGCATAGAACTGAGGCGATGGGGCTCGTGCCCCATCGTAGGAAGGTGTCCGCTAGACGGACACTTCCTGCTCAACGATATTGACGGTCTTGCGACCACGCTTGGCCCCGAACTGCACGTTGCCCTTGATTAAGGCGAACAGCGTGTCGTCTTTGCCAATGCCTACGTTTACCCCGGGGTGGAAGTGCGTGCCCCGCTGACGAACCAGGATTTCTCCAGCCTTCACAGCCTGGCCGCCGAAGCGCTTCACGCCGAGGCGCTGAGCGTTTGAATCGCGACCGTTGCGGCTCGAAGACGCACCTTTTTTGTGTGCCATTGCTGCTTCCTACCTTCGTTCAGTGTGTATTCACTTCAGTGTGACTGAACTCGGTGTGTACCGAATCCAGTGTGCCGAGGGAAATCGCGGACGAACCGCGAAGGACTCAAGCGTTGATCGCGGTGATCTTGACCTGGGTCAACGGTTGACGGTGACCTTGACGCTTCTTATAGCCAGTCTTGTTCTTGTACTTCTGGATGATGATCTTCGGGCCCTTGGCGGGCTGAACAACCTCAGCGGTGACGGTGATCTGGGCCAACTTGGCGGCGTCAGAGGTGATGGATTCACCATCGACGAGCAGAAGAGTAGCGAGCTCGACCGATTCACCGACCGGCGCCTCCACCTTGTCGATGATGAGGACGTCGCCAACGGAAACCTTCTCCTGACGCGCGCCAGCGCGAACAATCGCGTACACGGGTTACTCACTTCCTGCAGTGTCGATAGAGGGATACATCCCGTTATGGAGTCAATGTGGCGTGTCGTCCCGTCGGGGTTGCCACGAAGCAAGCCGCAATACACACGCCGACCTCAAAGATTAACGCCTGAGCCGTGTCTGACCAAAACGACCATTCCGCTGAGGGCCTTCGCGACTCATGCTGTCTAGCCTTCATCCGCTACGGCTACCGGTGGGCCCGCCGGCGCGACAACCCGACCGCGCTTTCGACGGGGTCGAGCCGGTGGAGTTTGGTCAACCTCAAGGGATGGCTCAGGAACGCTGGGCGGAGCGTCCTCGGTCGAGGCCGGCGCGGGGGCTGACGGCCCAACGGCCACCACGGTCGGCGCTGTCGCTGCTGGCTTGGTCGCCGGGGCTTTGGCCGCCTTCGTGGATGAACGCCTAGGGCCTTTGGCCTCGGGGACCTCTGGCTCACTCGATGCCGGACCAGCGGCTTCTCCATGGACCTGCGCCACCGCTTCGGCCGTGGCGTTGGCTGCCTCATCGGAAGACCCCGCGTTGAGCGCGGCGGCGTGGGCGGCAGCCGCGATCTGGGCCGCTGTCGGGCCGCTCGGGTTTGTCGCTGCGGCCACGGACCGTGCCTCCTGTGCGCCCGCGCCGGACGAGACGCCGTTGGACGGCGACCCGTTGTTGGCTCCGCTCGAACCGTCCGCCGATCCCGCCCCCGATCCGCGTCCGCGTCGCGCGTTCTTGCTCCTAGGTGCGGAATTGGATCCGTCACTGGTCGACTTTTCGACCGGCTCGGCGTGGACCACGAGGCCGCGGCCATTGCAGTGCACGCAGGGAGCGGAGAAGACCTCGATCAAACCTGAGCCCACGCGCTTGCGGGTCATCTGAACTAAGCCGAGCGAAGTGACTTCGGCCACTTGGTGCTTGGTCCGGTCGCGTCCCAAGCATTCCAGCAGTCGCCGGACCACCAGGTCGCGGTTGCTTTCAAGGACCATATCGATGAAGTCGATCACGATGATGCCGCCGATATCGCGCAGACGCAGTTGGCGCACGATCTCTTCGGCTGCTTCGATGTTGTTCTTAGTGACCGTCTCTTCGAGGTTGCCCCCAGAGCCGACAAACTTGCCGGTATTGACGTCTACCACCGTCATTGCCTCGGTACGGTCAATGACCAACGAGCCGCCCGAAGGCAACCAGACCTTTCGGTCCATGGCCTTGGCCAACGCCTCGGTCACCCGGTAGGTGGTGAAGATGTCCTCGGTGCCGGTCCACTTCTGGACGCGATCTCGAAGATCCGGGGCAACGTGGTCGATGTAGTCGCTGACTTCTTCCCACGCCTCTTCGCCACTGACAATGAGTTTGCTGAAGTCCTCGTTGAAGACGTCGCGGATGACGCGCACGGTCATCTCTGGCTCACCGTGCAGCAGCACGGGACCGTTGGCCGATTTGGACTTAGTTTTAGCCTTGGCCTGGATCGACTCCCACATCGCGGTGAGTCTCTCGACGTCGGCGCGCAACTCGTCCTCGCTGGCCCCTTCGGCTGCGGTGCGGACGATGACCCCCGCCTCGGCAGGCACGACCTCTTTCAAAATCTTCTTCAGTCGAGCGCGTTCGGTATCAGGGAGTTTGCGCGAAATGCCGGTCATCGAGTTGCCCGGCACGTAGACCAAGAAACGACCTGGTAACGACACCTGCGAGGTCAGCCGGGCCCCTTTGTGCCCGATGGGGTCTTTGGTGACCTGCACCAGGACGCTCTCACCAGAGTGGAGAGCGTTCTCGATCCGCTTGGCCTGATGGACCTCTAGGCCTGCGGCATCCCAGTTGACCTCGCCGGCGTACAACACGGCGTTGCGGCCCTTGCCAATGTCAACGAACGCGGCCTCCATGCTGGGCAGCACGTTCTGGACGCGGCCTAAATAGACGTTTCCGACGCTGGTGGCTTGCGTTTCCTGGGAGACGTAGTGCTCGACCAGAACCCCGTCTTCGAGGACCCCGATCTGGGTGCGATCGGCGAGGCCGCGCACGGCCATCACACGATCGACGCTTTCGCGACGGGCTAGGAACTCTGCTTCGCTAATGACGGTGCGGCGACGCCCCACCTCGCGGCCTTCGCGCCGACGCTGCCTTTTGGCTTCGAGCCGGGTGGATCCCCGAACACCGGTGACTTCATCACGGGCCGATCGCTCGGGACGTTCGGCGCGCTCAGACCGTTCGGGGCTATCACCGCGGCGACGACGGCGGCGACGCTTGCTCGAGCCGTCTGAATCGTCGTCGTCTCCTGCTCCCTCGCTGCCCTGCGAGGAGCCCTGCGAGGAGCCCTGAGATGGTGCCTTGGACGTCTCGTCCGTTGCGCCATCCTCACCCTTATCACCGTCGTTGGACTTGCTTCCCTTGCTGCCCGACGCGGACTTGTTGCCTGACTTGGACCCGGACTTTGATGCCGACCCTGACTTGCCCGAAGACCGTTGCCGGGCAGTGACGGGCTTGTCGTCCCCATCCCCGGTGCTATCTGCGGACGAGTCACCCGTGCTGTCTGCATCGCTCGAGCCACCCTGATCACCGGCGGTGTCATCGTCGTTTGCGTTGCCCTCGCCGCCCTGACCACGCCCGCGTCGCCCCTTGCCGCCGCGCTTGCGACGCCGATTCTTGGACCCGGAATCGTCGTCATCGTCACCGGAGGAATCTGCGTCGTCCCCGCGCGCAGCGTTAGTGGACTCGGGGCGGGTGTCGTGGCGCTCGCTGCTTTGGTCTGCGGGCTGATCTGACCCTTTTGCGTCACTGTCACCAGCGGGGGCCGACTGAGCCGACGAGGCCCCGGCCGTCGCCCGACGCGGTCGCGGCTTGCGCACCGGGACATCGGTGAGATCTGGAGCTTGAAAAACAAGCCCGAAACTAGCGGGCGGCGCTGCCTTAGGGGCTGCTGCGGCCGCAGTACTCTCCGAGTGCCCTGGGGATGCCTCGGTCTGCGGTGCGTTGACCTGCGGTGCGTTCGCCTGCGGTGCGTTGACCTCAGACTCGTCCGTCGCGGGGGTTGGTTCGTCCGTCATGGACATTGCGTCCTCTCGTGCTGAGCGCGGCGGCCCACCCCGGGCTTGTTACAGCCCACCACCCCGCAGCAGCGGTAGCGTCGTCGGACCCAGCAGGGTCGGACGGAAGTTCGTCCGTGCACGACGCGGCTCGCGCATACTCGCGCGTCACCGTGCTGTGCCAGAGAGCCTGAAGCGTGCCTTCGCTGCGCCGATCTTGATCGCGCCGTAGGTCGTAGGTCTCTGAGCCCCTCGGCGGGTGTGGTTGCCGGGACGCCTAGTGAAGTATCGCATAGTGGATACGAAATCAGCGCAGGCGTGCCACGACCATTCCGGCGCGGGCCTTGGGAACGAACCACGTGGACTTGCGCGGCATCGCTAGGCGATTCACGTTGACCGCGACAAAATCCGGCACCGAAACTGGCGCAATAGCCATCGCGAGGGCAGCACGGTCTTCGTCCACGGCTTGCTTCAGCCACGCCGCGCTGTAGTCCCCACCGACATAACTAATCCGCGGATCAGCCGGATCCCAACGGAGCAGATCACGGATCAGGAAGTGCTCTATGAGCGCGTGATCCATGGTCGCCACCTCCAACGGCGTGCCGTCGTGCACCCCCGCGCCGGGCAAGGTGACGGCATACCCGGCCCCGGGCGCGTAGATGTGGAACGTGCCGCTGACCTGCGGGGTGTTGAATTCACCCTCGAGTTCCTGCACCTGTGCGCCGATTCCCCGCAGCGCCGTAGCGACATCGCCCATTTGCTCGGGCCACTGCGCAAGGAGGCGGTGATACGGAAGCAACGACAGGGCTGGGGCAGTAGTGATGACGGCCAGAAAGCGAGGCAATCCTGCCTGCTGGGCGGCCAGGCTGCGGTGGTTGCCGTCGGCGACGACCAACTCGCCGCCGCCCGCGAGCCGGCACACCCGCTGAGCCAGGTCCTCATCCCCGATGACAAACACCTCGTGACGACGACCAGCAGCGTCGTGATCGACCACGTCAGGCTCGCCGCCGTCGTCACACGCCTGGGCTAGCAACGTGTCCAACTCGTCCGCTCGCTCGGTCTGTATCAGCAGCACCGCCGACAGCAAGTGCTGCGTCGCCTCGATGAGCGCCACCCGCTCCCGGACCTTGGCAATAAACACGTCTTCGTTGCGGATCACGCGGCCCGGTTCCCCTGCGTGGGTGGAGATCTCGGCAGTGTCCACCATCGCGAACACTGCCCGACTCACCGTCCCGTCGGCGGCGGTGATGCGGTATGCCGCCACGACGTTCTCTCGTTCCTCGTAGGCCCCACCGATCTGGGCTTCGTCCAGTCGAGCACGAGCCTGTGGCAACGAATCGGCGAACGTGGCCCCCTGCATACCCGGTGCCTTGTGTGGCATCTCAATGGCCAAAGCGCTCAACGGGTTCGCCTCGATCACGGCGGTGATCTCGGCATCATCAGCAAATTCGTCGTAGTTTGGGGCACCCGTGGACCCTGCGCCGATCCAGGCTCGGACAAGAGGATGAGCGGCAGTCATGCGCCCGAACGCTACCGCCGTGGCGCCAGGGAGCATGCATCGAGACGCGCTGTGGCCATCGAGCGACCCTCACTGGTCGGGGTTCCGTGGCCCCCTTGTTAGGCTGGCCGCTCCGCAAACACAACATTCAAGGTGGAAGACCGTGCGCGTCTACAACTTCGCAGCGGGGCCGGCCACACTGCCCCTCGATGTCCTGAACCAAGCCCAAAGCGAACTCACTGACTGGCTGGGACTTGGCATGTCCGTTATGGAAGTCAGTCACCGCAGCACAGATTTCGTCGCGACCGCTGCGCGCGCAGAGGGGCTCATGCGCGAGTTGATGGGGATCACCGACGACTATGAGGTCTTGTTTCTCCAAGGCGGGGCCACCGGCCAATTCTCGGCCATCCCGCAGAACCTGACCCGCGAGGGTGACGTCGTTAACTACGTCAACACCGGCACCTGGTCCAAAAAGGCCATCGCCGAGGCCAAGAAGTATGCCGACGTGCGCGTCGTGGCTGACGAAGCCGAGTCTGGCTACAGTTCGCTGCCCGAGTTGGGCACCATCGCCGCCGACGAGGACGCGTCCTACCTGCACTACACGCCGAACGAGACTATCGGCGGGGTCGAGTTCGGTTACGTCCCCTCGGCTTCCGTTCCGTTGGTTGCCGACATGTCTTCGACGATTATGTCGCGGCCCATTGACGTGTCGCAGTTCGGCTTGATCTACGCCGGGGCCCAAAAGAACCTCGGTCCGGCCGGCCTGTGCGTCGTCATCGTGCGCAAGGACCTCCTTGGCCGCGCTCGCCCCAGCACCCCTTCGGTCTGGGACTACGCGCAGATGGCGAGCAACGGGTCGATGCTCAACACTCCCCCGACCTTTGGTTGGTACCTCTTGGGTTTGACGCTGCAGTGGGTGCACGACACCGGCGGGCTGGCGGCCATGGGCGAGCGCAATAAGACCAAGGCCGAGACGTTGTATGCCGCGATCGACTCATCGTCTTACTACCGCAACCCGGTTACCCCGAACGCGCGCAGTTGGATGAACGTCCCGTTCCTGCTGGCGGACCCTGAGCGCGAGGGCGACTTCCTCGCCGGAGCCGCTGAGGCCGGTCTGCATAACCTCGAAGGCCACCGATCCGTCGGCGGTATGCGCGCCAGCATCTACAACGCGATGCCGATGGAGGGTGTCGAAGCGCTCATCGACTTCATGCACAGTTTCGAGCAACAGCACTCCTAAGCGGCGAAGTGGGGCCAGCGTGGCCGCATACCTCCGTCTATTTCTGCTCCACCATGACCCGCGACATCCACGTTGGACTCAACGCGAAAGCATGCCTGTGACCTACCGCATCAAGACGTACAACGCCATCAGTCCCATCGGCCTGAGCCGCTTTCCCAAGGACTACGAGGTGGGGCCCGACGTGTCCCGCCCCGACGCCATTTTGCTGCGCTCCGCGAAGTTGCACGACGAGCCCATTGCCGACTCGGTGCTGGCTGTGGCGCGGGCTGGTGCTGGCACCAACAACGTCCCGGTTGAGGCGCTCAGCGCTCGCGGCATCGTCGCGTTCAACACCCCCGGTGCCAACGCCAACGCCGTCAAAGAGCTCGTGATCGCGGGGATGCTCCTGGCGGCACGCAACATTTGGCCTGCGGCAGCGTTCACCGCCGGCCTGGCGGGCACCGAGGGTGATCTCAACCCCACCGTGGAGAAGGCGAAGAAGGAGTACGCGGGCTTCGAACTACCCGGGCGTACGCTCGGCGTGATCGGGCTCGGGGCCATCGGGGTGCTGGTGGCTAACGCTGCGGCCTCAATGGGTATGAAGGTCCTCGGCTACGATCCTGCGCTGACGGTGGGCCGTGCGTGGCAGATGAGTTCGGCCGTCGAGCAGGCCACGTCCCTCGAGGACCTCTTCAGCCGTTCCGACATGGTCACAACCCACGTTCCGCTGATCGAAGCCACCACCGGCCTGGTCGGTGCCGCCCAGATTGCGCGCATGAAGCCCGGTGCCACGGTGCTTAACTTCGCCCGCGGCGGAATCGTGGACGACGACGCCGTGATGGCCGCACTCGACGACGGTCGACTGCACGCTTACATCTGTGACTTCCCCTCGCCTGCCCTGGTGGCCCACCCCAAGGTCGTGGCCCTGCCTCACCTCGGGGCATCGACCGCCGAGGCCGAAGAAAACTGCGCGATCATGGCCGCCGACCAAATTCGCGACTACCTCGTCGACGGCAACATCCGAAACAGCGTCAACCTCGGGGAAGCGGTCCTGCCACGCACCGCCGGAGCAACCCGCTTGGCGATCTTCAACGAGAACGTGCCCAACATGGTCGGGCAGATCTCGGGGATTTTGGCCGACGCCTCCCTGAACATCGCCGACCTGATCAACAAATCGCGCGGAGATTTTGCCTACACACTCATCGATGTCGAGGGCGATGTCGCGGCCTCGGTGGTCGATCAGATCGCCGCCATCGAGGGGATCATCCGGGTTCGCCTCGTTTAGGTTTGCCTCAGAACGTGCTGAAAAGGTTCGACTAGACGGCATCTCTAACGGGCGCGAGACACGGTTGTGGCGAAGCCGTTTATGCGTCAGGATCGGCAAAACCCCTCCAGGAGGTCACATGAGCAAGAAATCTCCCGTGCCCGAAGGCGCTGACGATCAGCGCAGTGCGGTCAAGAAAGACCACCCGCACAACTACACCAAGAAGGGGCGGTTGAAGAAGGACCTCTACGAAGAGGAAATGGAGCGCCTGCAAGAGCAGCTAGTGCTCCTGCAGTACTGGATTCAGAGCCAGGGTTTGAAGGTTCTCGTGATCTTCGAGGGCCGGGGCTCAGCCGGTAAGGGCGGGGTCATCAAGCGGATCGCCGAGCGGACCAGCCCCCGCACGGTCAAGGTCGTGGCGCTACCGAAACCTACGGACCGGCAGCAGACCCAGTGGTACTTTCAGCGCTACGTGGAGAATCTGCCGGCCGCCGGCGAGATGGTGATGTTCGACCGCTCCTGGTACAACCGCAGCAACGTCGAATGGGTGATGGGTTACTGCTCCGAAGAAGAGCACGCTGAGTTCTTGCGTAGTTGCCCCGAGTTCGAGCGGATGCTCGTTCGATCCGGCATCATCGTGATCAAATACTGGTTCTCGGTGTCCTACGAAGAGCAGCGCAAGCGCTTCGAGGCCCGCAACGCGGAGCCACTCAAACGCTGGAAGCTCTCGGATATGGACCTCGCCGAGCACGAGCTCTACGTGCGGTACTCGATGGCCAAAGACACCACCTTCCAGTACACCGACATCAAGCAGGCTCCGTGGTACGTCGTGCCCTCGGACGATAAGCGCACGGCGCGAGTGAACTGCATAGGTCACCTGCTCGACCAGTTCGATTACGAGGATGTGGCTCCCGAGCCGGTCGAACTCCCGGTCATGAAGGAGGTCCCGTACGTGCGTCCCCCGATGCAGGAGCAGACCTTCGTCGAGCAGAAGTTCTAGTCCCTGCTGCAGCACTACCGCTTCATAGTCCGGCTGCTTTCCTCACGGGGGTGAGCAGCCGGACTTCTTTGTGCTTGGTAGTGCACTCAAACAGGCAGAAGAGTCGTTTCCGGGGCATACCCCCTGATCACCATCACCTTGTGCCTGTTTGACTGCCCGGCTTCCTCGGGGTGGGTATGCCGACACGTAGCTGCGGACCCGGTGCTTCAGCTCAGCCGGTACGGCGCGGGGCGTGTTGCACGCTGGCCAAGAGTCCGATAGCTAACCAGCAGGCCAACATCGACGAGCCACCATAAGACAAGAACGGCAGCGGCAACCCAGTCACCGGGAGCAGCCCAAGGTTCATCCCGAGGTTCTGGAACGTTTGAAAGGCAAACCAGCAAGCAACTCCTACCGCGACCACACGACCGAACGGCTCGTCGGTGATCAGTGCCACCCGCAGCGCCCGGACGATCACAAAGCCCAACAGCAGGATGACTCCAATGGCTCCCCAGAACCCCCATTCTTCGCCGACCACCGAGAAGATGAAGTCGGTCTCCTGGAACGGTACGAAGCCACCCTGGGTTTGCGGGCCGTCCCCTATGCCTGCGCCGCTGACTCCCCCTGAGCCAATCGCCACGCGCACCTGAGCGGTTTGGTACCCGATGCCCGTGGGGTCCAAAGAAGGGTCAGCAAAGGCGAGCAGACGATCAACTTGGTATTGATCCAGCAGCGGGACGGCCAAGGCGGCCACCACCGCGGCGGTGCTCATCACCAACGCACTAGCCGTCCACCACCACCTCGCCCCACTGGCGGCGACGACCCCGATGAGCATGGCACCGAGCACTAACGCCGACCCTAAGTCTGGTTGGGCCAGGATCAACACCGCCGGTACGAAGCCCAGCGCCCAAGCCATCAACACTTGGCGTGCTCCCGGTGCAGAGGTGGGGTGACGCCCCTCGGCCAACAACATCGCCAAGCCGATAGCCAAACCGATTTTCGCCAACTCCGCTGGTTGTAGGGAGAATCCTCCAGGCAGAAATAGCCACGACCGCGAGCCGTTCACCACTTCCCCTACCGGCGTCAAGACGAGGACGAGTCCCCCCATACCGGCCAGATAGATCCACGGCGCGGCGGCCCGAAGCCACTTCACATCGATGCGCACGACCACCAAGGCCATCGCCAGACCTAGTGCGGTGTTGATCAGATGGCGCACCGTCAAGGCCATGCCCAGGGCTGCGTGCGTGCTCGACCACACCAAGAGCGCGCCGATCAAAGACAGACCCAGGGCAGCGACAAACAGACCCCAATCGGTGCGCACGTACCGGCGCGCGGTGGAGGTCATGGTGGTGCCCGAGCGCACAACATCCACGGCTTAGCCCAACAGGACCGAGCGGCACACCACGACGTCGCGGGCCATCTGCTCGATCAGGTCGTCCATCGAGGCGAACTTGGTGTTGCCTCGCAGCCGGGCCACGAAGTCCACCCCCACGTGCTCGTCGTACAGGTCCAGGTCGACCCGATCCAGCACGTAGGCCTCGACCGTGCGCGAGGCCACGTCGTCAAAAGTCGGGTTGGTGCCGACGGAGATGGCCGCCGGAAGCCGGCGGTCGTCATCGCCCATGTCGTGGTCGGTGCGTTCCAGCCAGCCCGCATACACCGCGTCGGCGGGAATCATGCCTTCGCTGTCTGGCCCCAAGTTCGCGGTCGGGTAGCCCAACTCGCGGCCCCGGTGGTGACCGTGCACGACGATCCCGTTCACGCGGTGCAGACGCCCCAAAACCTCGCTGGCCTGCTGCACATCTCCCTCGCGAAGCGCCGAACGCACCGCCGACGAAGACCACTGCCTACGTCCTTCTTCGTACACGCCAGCAATATCGTGGGTGACCACCTCGAAGCCGAATCGATCCCCCAACTCGCGCATGGTGTTGATATCGCCGCTGTTGCGTACGCCGAACTTTGTGTCTAAGCCGCACACCACCGTCTGAGCACGCAGTCCGTCCACGAGCACCTGTTCCACGAACTCTTCTGGGGTCAACTGCGCGAACTCCCGGGTGAACGGCAACGTCAGCGCGGCATCAAGCCCGCAGTGCTCCATCAAGTCGAGGCGATAGGCGACGCTGGTGATTTGCTCCGGGGCACGCTCGGGATGCAGCACCGCGAGCGGGTGGGGATCAAAGGTGATGGCCACACTGATGGCCCCGGACTCCCGAGCCATCGTGGTGACGGTGCGCAACACCGTTTGGTGACCCCGATGCACCCCGTCGAAGTTGCCCAGCATCACGACAGTACGTCGCGCATCGGCTTGAGCTTGCTCCACGTTCATCCAGCGATCCACGGCGGCTACTCTAACCGGCCGGGAAAACGACACGGCTGCGCGCCATCTCGCCGCTCTCGTCCATGATGGCCACGAGATCTCCGCCGGTACCGATGGCCGCTACTGGGTCGTCTGTGTGGCGTGCGCCCACATCTATCCGTTGGCCGTGGCGCAGCGATTGCTCCTGGGTGTCAGTGAGGTGTCGAACCTCGAACGCAGCGTGAGCGGCGGTGGCCATGTCGATAATGCCACGGTCCGGCAGAGCCTCGGCCTGGGCAAGGCTGTGGGCCAACGAAAGGTCATACCGCCCCACATGGGTTCGTCGAAGCGAGGTCAGGTGGCCGCCGACTCCCAGTGCCGCGCCGAGGTCGCGAGCCAGGGCACGCACGTAGGTGCCGGACGTGACCTCCACGGCGACGTCGAGATCGACCACGGTCGGGGGTGCATTGGATGACGACTCAACGCGTTGGGCCTCGAAGCGGCGCACGGTCACTGGGCGTGCGGCGAGAGCCACCTCTTCACCTGCTCGTACCCGCGCATACGAGCGCACGCCCTTGACCTTGATGGCGCTGACGGCGCTGGGCACCTGCTCGATGGCCCCCGTCAAGGTGGCGACGGCCGCCGCAACCTCGTCGTCGGTGATGGCGCTGGCGTCATGCTCCTGAGTGATGTCGCCCTCGGCGTCGTCGGTGACCGTGGCCTGGCCAAGCCGGATCGTCCCGTCATACCCCTTGTCGAGGCCCACAAGGAAGGTCAGAAGTTTGGTGGCTTTGCCGACCCCGAGCACCAGCACCCCGGTTGCCATGGGGTCGAGCGTGCCCGCGTGACCCACCCGTCGGGTGCCGCACACGCGCCGAGCCCTAGCCACGACATCATGGCTGGTCCATCCAGCCGGTTTATCGACAATGAGCAGCCCATGTTGACTCACTCCTGCGGCTCGTCGCTTTCTTCCGCCTCGTCCACGTGAGGCTTGCGATATGGGTCCGCGTCGCCCGCGTATGCCGACTCTGTGCGGGCCGCAGCAAGCTCAGCATCACGCTGGTGGACCGCGCGCATAACGTCGTCGAGGTGAGCGGCGTCCTCGGGCAAGGCGTCCAGCACGAACTCGATGCTGGGAGTGAGGCGAATGCCGAGGCCCTTGCCTACGTGTGAGCGGATACGCCCGCGGTAGGCGTTCAGCACTTCAGCAGCAGCTTCACGCTCCGGCTCATCGCCAAGGACGGTATAGAACACGGTAGCGTGCTGCAGGTCGCCGGTCACCCGTACCTCGGTGACGGTGACAAAGCCAAGCTGTGGGTCTTTGACCAGGGTTTCTAGGGCGCCAGCCACCAGCACCTTCGTGCGCTCGGCAACCTTGCGTGCTCGTGCCTTGTCCGCCATATCTCCTCCTGCTGCTGCCGTGGTCTGCGTGCAATGCTGCGGTCGGGCCACACCACGAACTGGTGCGGCCCGACCGTGGGCCATTGCTTCTAACTACGCGGGATCTCGCGCATTTCGTAGGTCGAGATGAGGTCGTCGATCTGTAGGTCGTTGAACGACCCCAGGTTGACACCACACTCGTATCCGTCGCGTACCTCGGTGACATCGTCCTTGAAACGGCGCAACCCAGCGATCGTCAGACCCTCGGTGATGACCACGCCGTTACGCGTGATGCGCGCCTTGGCTCCACGACGCAGTTCACCGGTACGAACCAATGAGCCAGCGACATTTCCGAATTTGCTCGAGCGGAAGATCTCGCGGACCTCGGCCGTTCCGACCGTCTCCTCGACGTATTCCGGCTTGAGCATGCCCTTGAGCGCGTTCTCGATGTCCTCGATCGCCTGGTAGATCACCGAGTAGTACCGGATCTCTACGCCTTCTCGCTCGGCAACTTCGGCATTCTGACCCTCCGCGCGGACGTTGAAGCCCAACACAATCGCATCCGAGGCCATCGCCAGGTTGATGTTGTTCAGCGTGATGGCACCAACACCGCGATCGATGATCCGCAGATCGACTTCTTCGCCCACGTCGATCTGCAGGAGCGCATCTTCGAGTGCCTCCACCGAACCGGACACGTCGCCCTTGAGGATGAGGTTGAGCGTGTCGACCTTGCCGGCCGCCAACGCCTGGTTGAGGTCTTCGAGGCTGATCCGCTTGCGCGACTTGGCCAGCGTCGCCTGACGGTCGGCAGCTTCACGCTTCTCAGCGATCTGGCGTGCCGTCCGGTCGTCGGGAGCAACCAAGAACGTGTCACCAGCACGCGGCACGGAGGCGAGCCCCAGCACCTGGACGGGACGCGACGGGGGTGCTTCCTTCAGGTTGTTGCCGTGCTCGTCGAGCATCGCTCGTACACGACCGTGGGCCGCGCCGCTGACGATGGCATCCCCGACGCGCAGGGTGCCCTGCTGGACCAAGACGGTGGCAACTGCACCACGGCCACGGTCCAGGTTGGCTTCGATAGCCACACCGCGGGCGTCTTTGTTCGGGTTTGCCCGCATGTCGAGCGCTGCGTCGGCGGTCAGCAGGACCGCTTCCAGCAACGCCTCAATGTTCTCGCCAGCTTTGGCCGAGACGTCTACGAACATCGTCTCGCCGCCGTACTCCTCAGCGATCAAGTTGTATTCGGTGAGCTGCTGACGGACCTTCGCCGGGTTGGCGCCTTCGACATCGATCTTGTTGACCGCGACCACAATCGGCACGTCCGCCGCTTGGGCGTGGTTCAACGCTTCGATCGTCTGGGGCATCACACCGTCATCGGCAGCGACCACAAGGATCGCGATGTCGGTGACCTTTGCACCACGTGCACGCATGGCGGTGAACGCCTCGTGACCCGGGGTGTCGATGAAGGTGACCGCACGGTCCGTGCCTTCGTGGTTGGTGTGCACCTGGTAGGCACCAATGTGCTGGGTGATCCCACCGGCTTCGCCTTCGGCCACGTCGGCCTGGCGAATGGCGTCCAGCAGCCGCGTCTTTCCGTGGTCCACGTGACCCATGACGGTGACGACCGGAGGACGGGGAAGGAGGTCTTCGTCAGTCTCGGCCTCGATCTCTGCCTCGAGGTCGATGTTGTATGCCGAGAAGAGCTCGCGCTCCTCTTCCTCGGGCGAGACCAGACGAATGTCGTAACCCAACTCGTTGCCGAGGATCCCGAAGGTGTCCTCGTCCAGCGATGCCGTTGCTGTTGCCATCTCTCCGAGGTGGAAGAGCACGGCTACCAGCGACGTGGGGTCGACGTTGACCTTGTCTGCGAAGTCGGTCAACGACGCGCCGCGCCGCACGGTCACCGTCATCCCGTTACCGCGCGGCACGTTGACGCCACCGATAGACGGTGCCTGCATCTGCTCGAACTCTGCGCGCTTGGCCCGCTTCGACTTGCGTCCACGGACCTTACCGCCGCCACGCCCGAAGGCTCCTTGTGTGCCCCCACGACCACGGGGACCGCCACCGCGACCACCGCCGCCACCGCGGAATCCACCTGCGCCACCGGGCGCTGCACCGGGGCCGCCACCTGGGGCTCCGGGGCCACCACGGCCACGCCCACCCGGACGGGCCGGACGCTCGCCCGGGCGAGGAACGGCCGCGCGGTCGGGCATCATGGCCGGGTTCGGCCGGGCTCCGCCGGGACGAGCACCGCCCGGACGGGGACCACCAGCGCCAGCTTCGGAGCCGCGGGTCCCACCGGGGCGCGGCATACCTTGGCTGGGCGCGAACGGATTGTTGCCCGGACGGGTATTGCCACCCCGCTCGCCTCGGTCGCCGCGATCAGTGTTGGGCCGCTCAGCGCGCTCGGTGTGTTCGGCAGCCGGTCGCTCACCGCGATCGCTGGGACGCTCACCGCGGTCTGGGCGCGTGTTGCTCATGCCCTGACTGGGCGCGAACGGGTTGTTCCCGGGACGTGGGCCCGGTTTGCTCGAGGAACGGCCGCCTTCGGAGCGTCCCGCACCTCGACCGCCTGCACGGTCGGCACTCGAACGAGCCGGTGCACGAGGAGCCGGCTTGGGACCACTCGGGCGTGGGGTACTGGCTTCAGCAGCTGCTTCGGCAGCGGGAGCCTGGGCAGCGGGAGCCGATGCCTCGGTGGGTGCATCGCTCTTTTGCGCCGAAGGTGGCGGCTCGACTGCCGCGGCGGGTGCCGCAGGTGCCGACGGAGCAACGTCGGGGGTCACAGGCTCGGCAGCGGCAACGGGTGCCGGGGCCGCTTGCTCCTGGGGCGCAGGCACCGCTGGAGCAGGCTTGCGCGGACCTGGTGTCGGGGAGTTCGACGTCACCCGAGCATCAGATTTCGGTTGGGGAGAGGTGCCCGGCGATGCCGAAGGGGCATCCGCTGGCTTTGTCTTACCGGCAGCTTTTTTGGCTGATGCCGGGGGGTTCTCTCGAATTTTTCGAACGACGGGAGGCTCGATGGTCGACGATGCCGACCGAACGAATTCTCCTTGTTCCTTCAGGTGGGCGAGCAACTGCTTGCTCTCGACCCCAAGCTCTTTGGCGAGCTCATAGACCCGAACCTTGGCCACGTTTCTCCTACTGGTTGTGTCGTGGCCGGGCCCGTGCAGGGCGTGCGACCGCGACTATTTCTGGTGGGTGCTCATTGCTGAGTACTCATCGGGTGCTCATCAGCGTCTAACCCGCTTCCAATGATGGTCAGCAAGGCGGGTGCCTTGCCTTCGTCGTGCGTCCCGGGCGCTAGCCCGAAGGTCGTGCGTCGTTCTGGTCAATCCACTGCATCACCGCAGTCGGGTCAGCATTATTGCCGACCCGCAGTGCTCTTGCGAACGCTTTTCGCTGCTCCGCGATCTGCATACAGGCTAGGAGAGGATGCACATAGGCACCTCGCCCCAGCTCTCGCCGCCTCGGATCAGGTGTGAGCAACGCGGCCCCGGTCAAACCCGAGACTGACGCCGCACCAACGACCCGAAGCAGTTTGTACTGCTCATCCTGCTTGCGACATCCGACACAGGTGCGCTTGGGGGCGCGCTTGATCGACGTGGTCACAGCACCAGGATAGGCAGATTCGTCTAGTCTACAGGGTTCTCTTGGCCCGCCATGTCGGAGCGGATGTCGATTCGCCAACCCGTGAGTTTGTTAGCCAGCCGAGCGTTCTGGCCTTCCTTGCCAATCGCCAGCGACAATTGGTAGTCGGGCACGACAACCCGGACCTGCTTGGTGTCACGGTCAACGATCTCGGCACTGATGACTCGCGAAGGCGATAGCGCCGAGGCGACAAAAGCCGCCGGATCGCTGGTGTAATCGACGATGTCAATCTTTTCGCCCTGCAATTCTGCCATGACCGCGCGCACCCGCTGCCCCATCGGCCCAATGCACGCACCTTTGGCGTTCACTCCGGGGATGGTTGCGTGGACCGCGATCTTGGTGCGGTGGCCGGCTTCTCGCGCCAAAGCAGCGATTTCGACGGAACCGTCAGCGATCTCGGGGGCTTCGAGCGCAAAGAGTTTCCGCACCAGATTGGGGTGAGTGCGCGACAGCGTCACGTGCGGCCCGCGGGCGCCGCGCTTCACGGCGGTGACGTAGCACCGCAATCGCTGCCCGTGCTTGTACGTCTCCCCCGGCACCTGCTCGGCGCTCGGCAACTCGCCTTCGACGGAGCCCAGATCGACCATCACGCTGCGCACGTTGCTCGACTGCTGGATCACTCCCGAAACGAGCTCTCCTTCACGGTTCGCGAAGTCACCCAACACTGCGTCGTCTTCAAGCTCGCGCATCCGTTGCATGATCACCTGGCGAGCCGTAGACGCAGCGACCCGACCAAAACCCTCGGGGGTGTCGTCGAACTCGGGCCCGGGCTCGCTCGAGGAGACTGTCCCGTCCTCGTCGCTGGCCCTTTCGCTCTGGCCGACCTCGCGGGCCCATACGGTCACGTGACCGCTTTTGCGGTCCAATTCGACCCTCGCATTAGCCGCTGCCTCCGACCCACGGACCCGCTCGTAGGCGCTGTGCGTGGCCTGCTCAATCGCTCCTACCAGCGTTTCGATCGGGATTTCACGCTCCGCAGCAATTCCTCGCAACATCGCCATGTCAATATCCATTGGTCTCAATCTCCTGTCGTGGGTCGGCTGAACTCCACCTGCACGGCGGCCTTGGACACGTCGGCGTAGGGCACTAACGGCCGCTCAAGGGTGCCCAACCCCAGACCGTCGGGCCCGGCCGAGACAACCCGTTCCGTCACGGTTGTGCCGTCGAGCAACGTCACCTCGAGCAGGCGCCCCACGTTGCGACGGAACTGCTCGGGGGTGCGGAGCGGGTGGCCTACTCCAGCCGACGTCACTTCAAGGGTGTACGCCGACGTTCCCATGATGTCGCTGCCGTCCAAAACGTCGTTCAAGGCGCGACTCGCCGCAGCCACTTCGTCTAAACTCAAAGGCTCCACGGTGCTGCTGTGATCATCGTCGGCGAGGTCCTCCAGACCTCGAGCCACGGTGATCCGCACCATCCGGCGCTTACCTGCTGCGGTGACACCAACGTCCTCGATGGCGATCCCCAGTTCGCGTAACGCACCACTCGCGTCGGAGGAGATGTCTGAGCCGATCTTTCCGCTATCCATCCGTGCCTCCCTTTTCACTTGTGACGACCCTGCCGGTGTGCGGTGTCGCCGGCACCGGAGCACCGAAACAGACACTCTAGCCGCTACGGATCGAAGCCCCGTCTGCGATGATCCGCTCCATGTTTGCCCGATCGAGCGCCAGCACTCATGGCCCCCAGTGCAGCCGAAGATCGGCGCTCGCCGTCATGTCGATAGCCAGCACCGCGCTCCTGTCGGCCTGCTCTGAATCCGTCACCGACAGTGCCCCCGGCCCCAGCGACGACGTCGCGCCTACAAGAGAACTCGAGCCTTCAGTCGTCACCGACGTGCCCGATGCCGAAGTGCTGCTGGCTACCTTGGCGGCGACCCGTGAAGTATTGGCGGCGTGCTCATCGGTTGCTGAGACGTCTTCGCGGCGGCTGAGACGCATCTGTGCGGTGATCACCGAGCAGCACGATGTGTTGGTGCGGTTGATCGACGCTGGCGGACTGGATGTTCAGGAACGCACGACCGCGACGAGCGTGCCCGGCGACGACGACGCCAGCACGGCTGATATCGACGCGGAGATGACGATCGCCACCATGTTGGCCAAGCAGTCGACTGGTGCTGGAATCGTTGACACCCTGGCTACCGTCAGCCCCACCAACCTTCCGACGCTGTTGGCCCTGCACGGTCAACGAGCGGCCGCCGCCGAGATCCTCGGAGGCCCCGTGAAATGGCCCGTGGTGGAAGGCCCCCTTGGGCCTGGTGCGATCACAGTGTTGGCCGGATTGCGGCAAGCGGTGTACGGCTTCGAGGTCCTCGCGTCGCGCTCCACCGAGAAGGAACGCCAGACCTACACCGAGGCGCTTCGACCACTGCGCGAAGCCTCGCGAACCGTCACCGAGCTCGCAGGGCCGGCCGCACCGGTGGCACCGCTGGGCTACGGGTTGCCCAGCGGTGTTGAGAATCGGGACGCACGTCGCCAGTTGGCCAAAGACCTCCTTGCCGCCTTGCCCCAAGCGGTGATCGCAGGGTCCGCAGCCCGCGCCGGAGACCAAGACGCAATTGCTGGCACCGTGCGGTTGATGTCGCTTTCGGTGCGACTCGGAACGATTTTCAGAGTGCCGGCCGCCCCCTTCCCCGGCCTCCGCGTGCCCGCCGACCCCTAAGTCGGCGAGGTTCACGTGAACTGTGGGACCCCGAACCTCGTCTGCACGCCGCGCGAGAACATCACGTGATCTGGCTCACGTAAGGCTGGTAAGTCCGGCAACCCCGTCGCGGCGACGAGCTGGTCCTTCACCTGCTTCACTTTTGCGGAGCGCAACGGCCAGGGGCGGTGCGTGTTCGGCACCCACACTCCGCGCCCTGCGATCTGCGTATGCAGACCAAACCGGGCGCTGAGGAACAGCTCGGTCTCACTGGGGCGCGTGATCGAATTACCCACCTCGACCGTCAGGCTGCTGCTCGGTCGCTCTCGACCCGGTCGCAGTCCATGTGGGCGGAGTCGCTGTGTTTCGTACCGGACGACAGCCCCCGAATCAGAGTCCCCCGACATCCGGGACCAGAAGTACGGCACGTTGAAAGCGGCCCGGGCACCCAACACGACGAGCAGCCGTTGCGCTTCTAGGGACAGGAACACCACACCGGGGCGTCCCTGCTCGTCGGTGCTGTACAGGCGGACGTTGGTTTCCCAGAACGTGCCGAAAAACGGCACCGCCGGCCCGGGACCGAATCCGGCACACTGCATACGAAAGGGAAGTAGCCCGACCCAGGCCGATCCGTCGTGCACCGCAGGTCGAGCACCAGGCGGCATAAAAGGCACCAGCACCTCCGGCTCAACCCGCCAGTGAACAAAGGAAATGTCCGCCCAGATCTGGCTCATCAGCGTAGGGCTGCTCAGCGCAGGACCCTGACCAGGCACCACGGCCCTAGCAGCGGCTGCGGGAGCCGCCTTCCCTAATCGCGGCGAGGTCACCATCAGGTGTTGGGAGCGGGATTGCCCTTGGCTTGGAGGCGGTCGATGTGCTCGGAGGCCTGCGCCTTGGTCAGATCGGCCGAAATCTCTTCGCCTGCCTGGCTGGCCAGCGTGTCCAGATAGCTGCGCTGCGATGCGGTCATCGGCTCCTCGCCCGTCACCCAGTCGGCAGGGTTCTTGTCGAGCTGGCTCTCGGTCTGCGGGGTCGCGGACCCCAGGGTCTCGGTTTGCTCGTCGTTTCCGCTCGTATCAGTCATAGGTTCGAGGATAGACATCCAGTGCTCGACTGTCCTCACCGGCCTGCAGAGCCGGCGCTGCCTGGCGGGCCGGCCCTGCAGCCACGCACCGGCGACTCGCCGACCCAGAACGACTCAGTCGTGCACGTGCACTATCCAGCCGGGCATGCCGGGCGTGTCGTCGGCACCTGCGCGCGAACTTCGGGTGCGCACCGAATCCGCTCGAGCAGCAGTTATGGCACATCGCTGGCCGGTGGCGCGGTCGAGGTGAAGCTCAGATAGACAATGGTCGTTATCAACTCATCCACCAGACCCACGCCCGATCAGGAGGCTTCGGTGAGCAATCGCTTGAAGAGTTCGACATCCCCGTATCTGCTGCAGCATGCCGACAACCCGGTCGACTGGTGGCCATGGACCCCGGAAGCCTTCGCTGCGGCGCGTGAACGCAACGTGCCGGTGCTGTTGTCGATCGGCTACGCCGCGTGCCACTGGTGCCACGTCATGGCCCACGAATCGTTCGAGGACGAAGAGGTTGCCGCGCAGACGAACGCAGGTTTCGTAGCGATCAAGGTGGACCGCGAAGAACGGCCGGATGTCGACGCGGTCTATATGCAGGCCACGACCGCGATGACCGGGCACGGTGGATGGCCGATGACCGCGCTGTTGACGCCCGACGGCGAGCCATTCTGGTGCGGCACCTACTTGCCGAAGACGCAATTTCAGCACCTATTGACGTCGGCGTCCCAGACCTGGGCGCAGCGAGAGGACGAAGTCCGCGCCGGTGGCGCACACATCGTGTCGACCTTGAGCGCCGCGGCCCAGGCCGCCGAATCCAGCCACGCGATCACCGCCGATCAACTCGACCGTGCTGTCCAGCAACTCGCAGCGGACTTTGATCACGCACACGGCGGTTTCGGCGGCGCCCCGAAGTTCCCTCCGTCCATGGTGCTGTCCTTCTTGCTCCGTCGCGCTGCCCACACCGGAGACCGGCAGGCCGACGACATGGCCCGAGCAACAGCACGGGCCCTGGCCCGCAGTGGCTTGTACGACCAGGTCGGTGGCGGTTTCGCTCGGTATGCGGTGGATCGCGCCTGGGTCGTGCCGCACTTCGAGAAGATGCTCTACGACAACGCGCTGCTCCTGCGAGCCTTCACCGACCTGGCCCGGGCCAACTCAGGCGCCGGGACCGAGCAGACGGCGGATCGCGCACTTGCCGAGCGGGTCGTCCGCGAAAGCGTGGACTGGCTGGTCCGTGAGATGTGGACCGAGCAGGCCGGCTTCGCCTCTTCCTTGGACGCCGACACCGCCGGCGTGGAGGGCGCCACCTACGTCTGGACCCCCGAGCAGTTGCGGCAGGTTCTCGGCGATGAGGACGGGGCTGCGGCGGCCGAGTTCTTCGTCGTCACCGAGCACGGCACGTTCGAACACGGCACCTCCACCCTGCAACGACCACGCGAGCCCGTCGACGAGCGCTGGTATGCCGGGGTGCGCGAACGCTTGGACCTGCACCGCACGTTGCGTCCTCAGCCGGGTCGGGACGACAAGGTGGTCACCGCGTGGAACGGGTGGCTCATCGCGGCTCTGGCCGAAGCAGGCTGGTTCTTCCAAGAGGCGGATTGGATCGACCTCGCGGAGCGGTGCGCCGACCTGTTGTTGAGGACCCACGTCGTGGATGGGCGGTTGCGGCGCAGTTCGCGTGATGGCGTGGTCGGGGACGCGTCCGGCGTGGCCGAGGACTACGGCGCGCTGGGCGAGGGACTGCTGGCCCTGCATGCGGCAACCGCGCAGCCTCGCTGGCTCGACTCGGCCCGGTGGGTGCTCGACGTGGCGGTGGAGATCTTTGGTCCCGAACGTAGCGAGCACCATCTCGTGGAGCCCGATGAACAGGAGATTCGGCCCTTGCCGTTCCACGACAGCGCGTCTGACGTCACAGACCTGGTGGTGCGCCCCCACTCTCGTGGCGACAACGCCGAGCCGTGCGGCCAATCGGCACTGGCCGGCGCATTGCTCCGCTACGGCGCGCTCGCCGGTTCACCTCAGCACACCGCGCTGGGTCTAGCAGCGCTGCAGCCGATGGGCTCTATTGCAGCGCAGGCGCCGCGGTTTGCGGGATGGGCGCTGACGGCGGCCCACGACGCGTTGGCTGGTCCAGCGGTGCTGGCCATAGCCTCGGCCGACGGGTCGCTCGCTGCCGTGGCACGCCAGGCCCCTCCCGGGACCATCGTGGTGACGGGCCCTCCCCCCGGCCTCGAGGCAACCGGTGAGGAGGCCGTGCCCATCCTGGCGCACCGGCCTGCCGTCCAGGGCCGTGACACCGCGTACCTGTGCCGGGGCAGCCTGTGCGAACCGCCGACCAACGATCCGAGCGTGTTGCTGGAGCGGCTGAGTCAGCGCAGTTAGCGCTGCACCATGGCTGCTTCTTTTTGCTATCGCCGCCAGCGGCGACGAGCTATCACACTCCTCAGTAGACCCCCTGTCGGTAACGAACAGCAACCTCACCCAGTCCCGGGTGTTGTCCTTCGCCAGCCCGCACGAGCTCGCTGAGTATCTCGCGAAGGCAGACTAGGACGGCTGCGACGTCGCTTCTTAACCACACCATGGACCTGGGCGTCTCCGGACTGGCCGAGACCCAAGACGTCGTGGACGACGCAGGCCTGGGGTATGCAGACCCGAGCGGCTACGAGGACCGAACGCCAGCGAGCCCACCACCGACGTGCCCGGTGAGGCCCTCTGGCTCGCCGAGTCCCTGTAGCCAGTCACCGGAACCACCGGCATCGAGGAGGACGCCGAGCAGGCGCGTGCCGATGGCGCTGACGTCGTCGTCCTGAGCATGCACAGGGGCGGTGAATACCGCACCGATCCGACCACCGACCAAACCGACATGGCCCAAGAATTGCTCGAGCCCGGCGAGGTCGACCTGATCCTGGGCACCCACGTCCACGTCCCCCCACCCCGCGAGAAGATCAACGATCGCTTCGTGCTCTACGGTCTGGGCAACAGCCTGTCCAACCCTTCCCCGGACGTCGACAGCCGGCTGCGCACTGAGACCCAGGAAGGCATCGTCGCCCAAGTAACCCTCACCGTGGCCCGCGACGGCGAGGTGACCTCGGAGCTAGCGGTTCCGCCCACCTGGGTGAATTTGCATGGCCATGTGGTGGAAACCGTCGGTGCCCAGAACCGCTCCGAAAGCGCTCAGCGCACGATGGACACGCTGACGTCGCTGGGGACGTGTGACCCTATGGCGCTGGACGGCTAACTGCCGGCAAACTGGCGTAAAGTATCGTATCCGATCTTGACGATGAACGCGCCGACCACCACGATAAATGCGACCCGGACGAAGCCACTGCCGCGAGCCACCGCCGTCCGCGCTCCGAGATAGCCCCCGGCGACGTTGCAGGCCCCCATCACGATCCCGATCTGCCACATCACCGCACCCTGGGGGATGAAGACGATCAGTGCGGCGAGGTTGGTGGCGAAGTTGGCGATCTTGGCTTTAGCGCTGGCCTGGAGGAAGCCATAACCGAGCAGTCCCACCAACGCGAAGACCAAGAACGACCCCGTGCCCGGGCCCAGCGCCCCGTCATAGACGCCAATCAGGAAGCCGATCAGTCCGGCCACCACGAGCTGCTTACGCCCGGTGAAACGCACGGCCGAAATCGCCCCGACACCGGGCTTGATCAGGGTGTATCCACCGACGGCAATCAGCACCACCAAGATGATGGGGTTGAACGCCGACTTCGGGATCTGTGAGGCAATCAGCGCCCCGCACGCGCTACCGGCGAAAGCACACGCGGCCAACGGCAGGGCGATGCGCAGGTCTGGTCGGACGCGGCGCAGGTAAGTGATCGAACTGGTCGTCGTGCCGCAGATGGAGCCAAGCTTGTTCGTGGCCAGGATCTGCACGGGGCTAGCACCGGGAAAGCCGATCAGCAAGGCGGGTAGTTGGATGAGGCCTCCCCCACCGACCACCGCGTCCACCCAACCGGCGGTGAAGGCCGCCATGGCCAAGAAGGCGAGCAATCCCAGCGACAGTTCTTCGATCACGCTGGTGCGGCGGTTCCGCCGCCCTGCCAGCCCGCGACGATCCCGGCGATCTCGGCCAGGGTGTGGGCGACCGCATCAGGAGTGACCTCGGTGTCCACAACCTGGTCCGGTGGGATATCACTGTGCGGGACATAGATCGTGCGCATGCCGACTTGCTGTGGTCCCCAGACGTCCTCGTAGAGCCGGTCTCCGACGTAGACGCAGTGACGTGGATCAACCCCGACGGCGCCTGCCGCACGTCGAAAGGCTTCGGCATGCGGCTTGACCCAGTCGATCTCACTGGAATACACGTCCCCGTCAATCAAGTGGATCACCCCGTCTCGGGCGAAGATCCCCCGGTGATAGTCCCGGCTCCAGATGGTGTTGGACAAGACCCCCACCGCAATCCCACAGTCGCGAAGCCAGGTCCACAGCGGAAGGACCTGGCTATCGGTGAAGGTATGCGGCTCCCAGGCCCGCTCGTAGGCGCGTTGCGACTGGTCGGTGGCTAGGTCTACCCGAGCCATCCCCAGCCGAGCACTGGAATGCGTCAGGACATCGTCGAGGCGGGCGCTGGTGTGCTGACTGCGTCCAGCGGCCCAGAGCTCGGCGTCAACCTTGACCAGCATCTGGCCCAGTCTCTGCGCGGCCGCCGGATCCAGCGGGTGGGCACGCTCGGCATACGTGCGACGCCAGATTTCGGCTACATCGACGGTGTGCCACGGGGTCAGCGTGCCGCCCCAGTCAAAGATGACGGCCTGGATCGCCGGCGTCACGTGTGGGCCTCGGTCACGGGACCGTGGAAGAACGCGACGCCCTGATCCAGCCCGGAGCACGCCGCTCGCACTGCCTGCACGTCATACGCCATGACCGGACTGTATCGCCATGTTGACCGAGGGCGGGTGAGCGCTTCGGCCCTCACTGAACGGGCCGCCCCGTCCCTTAGTCCGTACCGAGGTAGGCCTGCACGACCCGGTCGTCGGCGAGCAGATCCTTTGCCGGGCCGAAGTGGGCCACCTCACCACTGCTCAGGACATAACCGTGATCGGCTGCCCGCAACGCCCGGCGGGCGTTCTGTTCGACCAGGACCACGGTGGTCCCGGCGGACCGGATCTGCTCGATGACGGCGAACACCTCATCGACGACCTTCGGCGCCAGGCCCATCGACGGCTCATCGAGCAGGATCAGCCGCGGCCCGGCCACCAGCGCCCGTCCGATGGCCAGCATCTGCTGCTCCCCTCCGGACAACGACCCCGCCGGTAGCGCTCGCCGCTCCGCGAGGACGGGGAAGCGCTCGTAGACCTCGTCGATGCGACCGCCTCCTGCGTGCCAGCCCCCCAGCTGCAGGTTCTCGGCGATGGTCATCGTGCCCAGCACCTGGCGCCCCTCGGGCACCTGCACCAGGCCCTGCTTGACCAACCGGTGGGAGGGCGTGCGGGTGATGTCCTGCCCGTCGAAGCGGATCGTGCCCCCGCTCGGGCGCAGGATGCCACTGACCGCGTTGATCACCGAGGTCTTGCCTGCCCCGTTGGCTCCCACCAAGGTGATCAGCGAGCCCTCAGCGGCTTCGAACGAGACATCGTGCACCGCCTCCACCCGGCCATAGGAGACGGCGAGATGCTCGACCTGCAGAATCGCTGTGCTCATCGAGCCTCCTCATCCTCATCGCTGCCCAAGTATGCCTCGACAACCGCTGGGTCCTCCGCGATCTCCTCCGGGGTCCCGGCCGCGATCACCTCACCGAAGTTGAGGACCACGATCCTGCTGCAGGTCTGCATGACCATGCCGACGTTGTGCTCGATCAGCAGGACGGTCAACCCGTCATCCGCCAGCGAAGCGATCAAGGTGGACAAGTCCGCTGCTTCGACGCGGTTCATGCCCGCAGCTGGCTCGTCCAAGATCAGCAAGGAGGGGTCGGCCGCGAGGGCACGGGCGATCTCCAGCCGGCGTTGGTCACCGTAGGACAGCGCGGAGGCGATGACACCTGCCTTGTCTGCCAGGCCCACCCGTTCCAAGCACCCGGCGGCGTGCTGCAGCGACTGCTGCTCGGCGTGGCGAGCCGAGGGCAACCACAACAGGCGTCGCAAGAACGTGGGCTGACTCACCAGGTGAGATCCCACGAGCGCGTTGTCCAGCGTCGACAGCCGCGGAAAGAGTTTGGAGTGTTGGAAGGTGCGGCTCACGCCCGCAGCGGCGACCCGGTGCACCGACGTCTGCCCAGGCTGGACACCGAGCACCTCGATCGTGCCGGACGTGGCCGGAACCAGTCCGCTGATCATGTTGACCAGGGTGGTCTTGCCGGCCCCGTTAGGACCGATCAGCCCGAGGATTTCACTGCCGGTGACGGCCAGGTCAACTCCGCGGACGGCGTGCACTCCGCCGTAGTCCTTACCCACCCCACGCAGCGTGATGACCGGCTCACCGGCAGCAGGGTGGGTCCGATGGGCCAGCCCGGCGTGTCCGTTGTCGCCGTCAACCTCCCCTGCGGTGGCCATCGCCACCCTGCGGGGGATGAGACTGGCCAGCCCGCCTGGTAGGAACAGGATCACCACCAACAGCAACAGACTGGCCAGGAACGGCCGGATCCATCCTGCGTCGATGCCGACCGCGCGCTGCACCTCCGGCACCATCGTCAGGAAGCCGCTGCCCAACAACGGACCGATGAAGTAGGTGGAACCACCCACCACCGCCGTGACCAAGCCGTCGATGGCGGCCGTGAAGCCGAAGTCCTGGGGGGCGATCAGGCGCACGAAGTAGGCCCAGAGCACGCCGTAGAGACCGGCAACCGCACCTGCGGTAGCAAAAGCGGACAACCGGTGTCTGCCGACGTCGATGCCCATCGCCCGCGCCGCCAATTCGTCCTCGCGGATCGCGGCCAGCGCCCGCCCGTAGCGCGAAGGCCCCTGCCGCCAGAACCAGTAGGCGACCAAGATCAAAGCGATCCACGCGATTGCCGGTGTGAGCACCTTGGGCACCGACATCCCCTGGGCCCCGCCGGTCCAGTCCATGTTGATGATCAGAATGCGGACGGCCTCGGCGAACCCCAGCGTCGCAATCGCCAGGAAGACTCCACGCAGGTGCATCGTGGGCAGCCCGAGCACGACTGCGGCCAGGGAACCGACGGTCATACCGATCGCGATGGCCACCAGCAGGGCGGGCAGATCCCCGACGTCCGCGGGGTCCGGAGCCAAACTGACCGCGGAGAACGCGGCCAGGGACGCGAAGCCGGCCTGACCGAGACTGAGTTGCCCGGCGACCAAGACTGCATAGAAGGAGTACGCGAAGATGGCTCCCAGAGCGATGAAGACGAGCGTGGATTCGCCGAACATCAGACCTCACGGATCTTGCGGGCGCCGAACAGGCCCTGCGGACGGACCAGCAAGATCGTGAAGAGGAGGCCGAAGGCGATCAGGTCGCGCCAGCTGGAGCCGACGTACTGCACCGCGAAGACTTCGGCCAACCCCAACGCCAGTCCACCGACGAGCGCACCGGGAAGCGACCCCATGCCGCCGACGATGATCACCGCCAGCCCTTTCAACTCGATTGATGAGCCCATGTCCAGTTGGGCACTGTTGACGTTCATCGCAAACAGCGCTCCAGCGACCGCACCCAGGGCCGAGGAGATCGCGAAGGTGGTTGCGGTGACTCGATCGACGTTGATCCCCAGCACCCGGGCCGCAGTCGGGTTCTCCGCGATGGCGCGCATGGCCCGTCCGAGCCGGCTGCGCGCGACGAGTAACGTCAGCCCGATCATCAACAGCACCGAGATCACCAGGATGGCCACCTGCAACAGCGTCACCTGAGCCCCGAACACCGTGAACCGGGTGTCCGGGAAGGCGTCAGCCGGGAACCGGCGAGTGCCCGCTGAATAGCGCCACTGCAGCAGCGCGATGATCATGCCGCCGAGTGCGATCGAGCTAATCAACCCGGCGAAATGGGCATCCGCGCGCGCCTTCAGCGGGCGGAAGGCCACCCGTTCGATGACGATGCCGAGCAATCCCCCGACCACGAAAACCGCGGGCAGGGTCAGCCAGATGGACAATCCTGCGCTGGTGACGAGCTCGATGCCGATGAACGCCGAGGCCGCGAACACCGCAGGATGGGCGAGGTTCAACCGGTCCAGGATCCCGAAGACCAGCGTGAACCCGATGGCGAACAGAGCGTAGATCGAGCCGATGAACAGACCGTTGAGCAACTGTTGCATGGGTTCTCACTCCAAAACGGTGAAGGTGCCGTCCTGCACGACCTGCACGACGGCTTCGTGCTCGGCATCCCGGTTCTCCTTGATGGACAGGGTCCCGAGCACGGTCGGCACCTCAGAGATGCCCGCCAGGCCCTCCTGGATATCTGCCGGCTGACCGGAGCAGTTGGCGCGGACGGCCTGGTCGATCAACATGAGGCCGGTGAAGGCCTGAGCGGCGAACTGGTCGGGCTGGGCGCCGTACTTTTCCTCGTAGGCGGCCAGGAAGTCGGTGTTCTCGGGGCTTTCCGAGGCGGAGTTCCAGGCCGCTCCCACCACCACGCCTTCGGCGGCATCACCCGCGCCGGACATCAACTTTGGGTTGTTGAAGCCGTTGCCGCCGATGATCGGCACGTCGATGCCGAGCTCGCGGGCCTGCGTGACCAGCGGGATCGCTGCCTCGATCAGCCCGGAGACGACGATGGCGTCGGGGTCGGCCTGCTTAGCCTCGGTCAACAGGCTGCGGAAGTCCGTGTCGTCCTTGGAAAAGGTCAACGTCTCCGAGATCTCGACCTCCTCATCCTGCAACGCCGATGCGAAGACCTCGTAGCCGGACTCGGTGAACGCGTCGTCGTTGCTGTACATCACGACGACCGACTCCAGCCCGTAGGCCTCCTTGGCCTGTGCGATCGTCTGTGGGATGACTTGCACCTCGGTCAGGGAGTCGCGGAAGACGTAGTCACCCTGCGCCGTGATGCCGTCGGCGGTGTTGGAGATGGCCAGCACAGGCACCTCGTTCTCCTGGGCGATCGGCTGAGCCTGGAACGCACCGTTGGACAGCGTCGGGCCGATGATCACGCTGGCCTGCTCGACGAACTCCTCGAAGAGCGTGATGCCCTGCCGTGGGTCGGTGCCGTCGTCCTCGATCGTGAGGTCGTAGCCGACTCCTTCGTTGTCCTGCAGCTGCTCGGCGGCCAGTTCGAGGCCCTTCTGCTGGGACTCCCCGTAGCTGGCGGCGGCCCCGGTCAGCGACAGTGCCGCGGCCACGGGGACGGGGTCCGGAATGACGCAGTCCTGCCCGCTGCCCTCTCCGCTCAACCCGGCATCGCCCCCGGAGGAGCCTTCCTCGGCGGAGTCAGAGCCGCAAGCAGCCACGGCGAAGACCACCGCGGTCGTGGTGATCAAAGTGGTCAGAGGTCGGCGCATGTGATGCTCCTTCGGGTCAGGCGGTGCTGGATGGGGTGGGGGTTCGGTGCCGGGTGGCAGACACGGCGTGATCCGGGGTGAGCTGCGCAACGCTGCTCACTCCCAGCAGGGTCATCGTGCGGGCCATCCCCTCGGCCAAGATCTGCAGGACCCGGCTCACTCCTGCCTCCCCGCCGGCCATCAGGCCGTAGAGGTAGGCCCGCCCGATCAGCACGGCGTCCGCCCCTTGCGCCACCGCCGACACGATGTCGGCGCCGTCGCTGACCCCGCCGTCGATCAGCACCGCAGCTCGGGAGCCGACTGCCTGCACGATCTCGGGCAGGGCCACGAGCGGTGTGACCGCCCGGTCCAGCTGACGCCCACCGTGGTTGGACACCACCACCCCATCGGCCCCGGCCGCCACAAACTCTCGCGCGTCGTGCGGACTGAGCACGCCCTTGACCACGATGCGGCCCGGCCACACCTCGCGCAGCCACCCCAGGTCGTCGACGGTGATCGTGGCGTCGAACATGCGGTCGACGAGGTCCGCGACCGTGCCGCCGGTCTCGCGCAACGACGCGAACTCCAAGGGATCGGTGCTCAGCAGGTTGGCCCACCAGTGCGGGTGCATGCTCATGTCGGCCAGTGTGCGCAGCCGCAGGGCCGGCGGGATGGTTAGCCCGTTGCGGACATCGCGCAGCCGGCGTCCGGCCACAGGAGTGTCGGCCGTGAGCATCAGGGTGCGGTATCCCGCAGCCGCCGCCCGCTGCACCAACTCGGTCGACTGAACGCGATCGCGCCACAGGTACAACTGGAACCAACGATCCGCATCTGGCGCTTCGCGGGCGATGTCTTCCACCGACACGGTCCCCATGGTTGACAGGGTGTAGGGGATGCCGGCCGCCATCGCCGCGCGAACAACGGCCCGCTCACCCTCATGGTGCATCATCCGGGTAAAGCCGGTGGGCGCCAGCGCCAGCGGCATCGTCGTGCGGCGCCCCCACAGCGTGGTGGAGGTGTCGATCTCGCCCAAGCCGCGCAACACCCTGGGGTGGAACTCGACGTCATCGTAGGCCGCTCGGGCGCGTCGCAGACTCACCTCGCCCTCCGCGCCGCCGTCGGTGTAGTCGAACACGGCCCGAGGCACTCGTCGCGAGGCGAGAACGCGTAGGTCGGCCACGGTTGCGGCCTGCTGGACCTGGTGCGCGCGATGACGAAGCACGGGGCGGTCGAGTTGCACCATCGGAGCCAACTCGGCCCACTTCGGTAGGCGGCGGACGATGTCGGCCATGCGCTCCCGGGCCTCCTTCAGCATTCAACGTTGGATGCGGGGCAATCGAGATCGCCTGGAATGAGACTATGTCATAAGCCTGCAGTGAGACTAGGTCAACAGCCCGAAGCGTTGCCCGGGCCCGCGACGATCATCATTGGGTGGCACGGATCGCCGACATCAGGCGCGGGCTTCAGTCACACTTCCGTTGCGCACTTCGTAGCGGATCTCTTCGGCAGCGTCGCCCACGGCCACCTCGCGCCGCTGCCCGGTGCGGCGGTCTTTGATCTCGACGACGCCGTCGGCAAGCCCTCGACCGATGACCACGATGGTGGGCACCCCCAACAGCTCGGCGTCTTTGAACTTCACGCCCGGCGAGACCTTGAGGCGGTCGTCGTAGATGACCTCGACGCCGGCGGACTCCAACTCGGCGACCAAGGACTCAGCAGCATCGAAGACGGCTTGGTCCTTGCCGGTGGCCACGATGTGCACGTCGGCCGGGGCCACTTCACGCGGCCACACCAAGCCGATGTCGTCGCACGTGGCCTCGGCGATGGCGGCAACGGCCCGAGTGACACCGACGCCGTAGGACCCCATCGCAACCGTGACCAGTTTGCCGTTCTGGTCGAGCACCTTCAGGCCCAGCGCCTCGGCATATTTGCGGCCAAGTTGGAAGATGTGACCCATCTCGATGCCGCGCGCCAGGGTGAGAGGTCCGCCACCATCGGGGCTGGGATCGCCATCGCGGATCTCCGCAGCCTGGATCACGCCGTCGGCAGTGAAGTCGCGGCCGTGCACCAGGTTGAAGACGTGCTGGCCATCGACGTCGGCACCGGTCACCCACGCCGACCCCTGCGCAATGAGGGGGTCCAGGAGGTAGCGGATCTTAGAGGCCTTGTCCTTACCCAAGACGCCAGGGCCAATATAGCCCTTGGCCAGGTTCGGGTTCTTCGCGAAGTCCTTTTCCTCAAAGGGCTCGACCTCAGCGGGAGCGACGGCTGCCGCCAGGCGTTTGGCGTCGACGTCACGGTCACCGGGCAGGCCAATCGCCAGCGGCTCACGGGTGCCATCGGGATGAGCCACCATCACGATGACGTTTTTGAGGGTGTCGGCCGCGACCCACTCGCGCCCGTCCGTGCGCGGCTGTGTCGCGTTGGCCGCAGCGACCAGGGTGGCGATGGTGGGCGTGTCGGGAGTGTCGTGGACGTGGGCTGCCGGAGTCGATGAAGCGTCCACATCGGGCGCGACCGGCACCTTCACGGCCTCGACGTTCGCGGCATACCCGGTCGCCTCACACCGCACGAAGGTGTCTTCGCCGTGCGGGCTGATCACCAAGAACTCCTCACTAGCGGAGCCGCCCATGGCACCAGAGTCGGCGTGCACGATGACGTAGTCGAAACCCAGACGATCAAACAGCGAGATGTATGCACCGCGGTGGCGTTGGTATGCCGCTTCGAGTCCTGCGTCGTCGATGTCGAACGAGTAGGCGTCCTTCATCGTGAACTCACGGCCGCGCAGCAAACCGGCGCGAGGACGAGCTTCGTCGCGGTACTTGATCTGGATCTGGTAGAGGGTGAGCGGCAACTCCTTGTAGGAGGAGAACATGTCCTTGACTGCGAGGGTGAACATCTCCTCGTGGGTCGGGCCGAGCAACATGTCCACGCCCTTACGGTCGGTCAGCCGAAAGAGGTTCTCGCCGTACTCGGTCCACCGACCGGTGGTCTCGTAGGGCTCGCGCGGCAGCAGCGCCGGAAAGCGCACTTCCTGACCGTCGATGGCGTTCATCTCTTCGCGCACGACGTCTTCGACTTTGCGCAGCACGCGCAGCCCCAACGGGAGCCAGGTGTAGACCCCTGGAGCGGCGCGCCGCACGTAACCGGCGCGGATCAGGAGTTTGTGACCGGGCAACTCGGCATCAGCCGGGTCTTCGCGCAGGGTGCGCAGGAAGAGGGTGGACAGGCGCAGGGCCACGTCGGCGCTCCTTGATCGTGGGGTATGCCGTCCGCTGGGAGTGCGGACGACGCCGTCACGATATCTCTGCCCGGAGGAACTAGCCCCATTCGTTCATGCAGACTCCCTATCGGCTCACGCCTCCTGCGCCGATCCGACCCGAACCGCATCGATAAGACGGTCGACCTCATCCTTGGTGGTGTAGACCGAAATTCCTGCTCGCAGGGCGCCCGCGTCACCGAGCCCGAGCCGACGCGAGGCTTCGATGGCGTAGAAAGTGCTCGCCGGAACGTTGATTGACTGCGTGCCACAGTAGGCACTGAGCTCGCTGCTGGGCACCGGGGGAACGGCGAAGTACACCGTCGGCGTGCGCCTGCTCGCCTTCGAATAGCGCACCAAGCCCGGCACCTGGTCCAGCCCCTGCTCCAACCGCTTACCCAGAGCATCTTCGTGGGCCGCCACCTCGGCATACGCCTCGCTCAGCCGCTCGCGACGCGTTCCCGTAGACGTTGCCGACAGGTCCGCAATGAAGTCCACCGCTGCGCTAACCCCGGCTAGCGCCTCGTAGGGCAGCGTCCCCAACTCGAACCGCTCAGGAATGTTGGTCGGCGAGGGCAGCAGTTTGGGTGGGTGCAACGACTCGAGCACGTCGGGCCGGCCCGCCAACACGCCGAGGTGTGGGCCGAAAAATTTGTAGGGCGAGCAGGCGATGAAGTCGACTTTCAGGGCGAGCATGTCGATGCGTACGTGCGGGGTCAGATGCACCGCGTCAAGGAAGACCCACGCTCCATAACTATGGGCTTGCGCCGTGATGGCGTGAATATCGGGCATCGTGCCCAGAATGTTCGAGGCTCCGGTGATCGCGACCAGTTTCGTGCGGGGGCTGAGCACTTCGGCGATCGCCTCAACGGGCAATTCTCCGGTGGTGGGGTCGAACTGCGCCCAGCGGAGGGTGGCTCCGGACACTTCAGCGGCGTACACCCATGGACGTACGTTCGCGTCGTGGTCCAAGGACGTGACCACCACTTCATCTCCCGGCCCCCAACCAGTTGCCAGCGTGCGAGCCAGATCGTAGGTCATCGCGGTCATGCTCCGGCCGAAGATCACCGACTCTGCACTGGCACCGAGCAAGTCGGCCATAGCACCTCGAGCCTGCGCAACGATGTCGTCCGCGCGGCGCCCGGACCCCGTGCCGCGGTCCCGGTTAGAGAGCCCACCCAACATTGCGTCACTGATGGCCGCCGCCACTCGTGCCGGGACCTGCGTGCCCCCGGGCCCGTCAAAAAAGGCGGTTCCGTCCGCCAACACAGGGAACTGGGCGCGCACTCGTTCAACGTCAAAGGTCATCCCGGCACCCTAGTGGGCGCTGGCCTCAGCGGTGAAGCCTCAGACCTGCTGTGGGAGCGCCAGTGACTCCTACAGCAGAACGGTGGTGAACAGGCCCGTTTGGCGCATGCCGACCCGCTGGTAGGTCGCAAGGGCAGGGGCGTTGTAGTCGTTGACGTAGAGCGTCACCGTGGGCGCGATGTGCCGCAGGGCGTGCTCGATGACCGCAGCCATCGCGGGCGCGGCAAGGCCCTCACCTCGCCGGCTCGGGTGGACCCACACTCCTTGGATCTGAGCGACCCCCAACGCCACCGATCCCACATCGGCCTTAAAGACGACCTGCCCGCCCTCGACCCGGACCAACGTGTGCTGGCGCTGCAGCAACCGGGCCACGGAGGCTCGGTATGCCGATCCGGACCCTCGGTAGGGCGGGTAGCCAATTTCTTCGGTGAACATTGCCTCGGCCGCCGGGGCGACGATGTCGAGCTCGCCGGGTCGGGCCAACCGCACGGTGGGGTCTAGACGCGTGCCGTTAGCTGATGGCAACGTCCGCATCGTCAAAACCGGTTGCTCGTGTCGGATGGCCCTGGCCGGTCCCCAACTCTGCGAGAGCGCCTCCCACATCTGACGCACCTGCTCGGCCGGCCCGAACACGGACGAGGCGAATCTGCGCCGCTTGCTGGCGCGCTCGGCGAGGGCTTCGACGGCGCGTTTGTCGCCGCCGACGGGCACCACGTTGGCCGAAGACCAACACATCGATGTTGCCCTGCCCCGGCTGTGCCCGAACGCCGCGGCGCGGCCATCGCCGAGGCCCCCTTCGAGGAGCCGCGCGGCCACGAAGACGTGCAGAACGGGGTCTTGTTCACACACCGACAGGGCCCATTTCAGATCGGCAGCGCCCAGTGTTTTGGCGGCTGTGGCGTTACGCAACATGGGGTCAGCCTGCCGCAGACCCTGACTAGTGTCGATCTGCACTGGCGATTAGATTACTAGGCACCGTAAGAGGAAACCCTTGTAATACAGGCTCCGAACCAGCAAGATCGACCCACCCGACGGAGGACTTAGTGAAGACAACACCCCTCACACAGCAGTCACGCCAAGAAACACTCGATCATCTCAAGAACAGCAGCCAGGACGGCCAGGAGTTGGATGTTCTGGTCATCGGTGGTGGGGTGACCGGAGCCGGAGTGGCCTTGGATGCGACCACCCGCGGTCTCACGACGGTCATCGTTGACTCGCAAGACTGGGCTTCTGGCACCTCCCAGTGGTCCACTAAGTTGGTTCACGGCGGTCTGCGCTACCTGCAGATGCTCGACTTCAAGTTAGTCCACGAGGCGCTGACCGAGCGCGGCCTGTTGCTCACCAAGTTGGCCCCCCACTTGGTCAAGGCCATGCCCTTCCTGATCCCGCTGGAGCACCGGGTGTGGCAGCGCGCCTACTACGGCGCCGGCGTCACGCTGTACGACGCCTTAGCCAACATCATGCCGGGCAGGCGCGCCCTGCCGATCCACCGACACCGTTCGCATAAGGGCCTGGCCAAAAAGTTCCCCGAGTTCAAGCCAGACCAGGCCATCGGCGCAGTCGAGTACTACGACGCCACCGTCGACGACGCGCGTCTGGTGCTGACGCTCGTCCGGACTGCAGCGTCCTACGGGGCCCAGGCCGCCAGCCGCACTCAAGTGGTCGAGATCACCAAGGACGGCAGCGGTCGCGCCAACGGTGCCGTGCTGCAGGACCTGGAGACCGGCGAGCAGGTCACCTGCCGGGCCAAACACGTCATCAACTGCACCGGCGTGTGGACCGACGACGTGGGCGAGCTCGCCGACACCGAAGGTGGCCTCAACGTCCTGGCCTCTAAGGGAATCCACATCGTCATCCCGCGTGAACGCCTTAAGGGCACCTCTGGCGTCTTGATTCAGACCGAGACGTCGGTGCTGTTCTTCGTGCCGTGGTCTCGGTACTGGATCGTCGGCACCACCGACACCACGTGGGAAGAGGACCGTCTGCACCCCGTCGCCACCTCGGCCGACATCGACTACGTGCTGGAACACGCTAACGCCGTGTTGACCACGACGCTGACGCGCGACGACATCATCGGTTGGTATGCGGGCCTGCGTCCGCTGCTGCAGCCCGGCACCAAGAAGGGCACCGGCTCTTCAAAGGTCAGCCGCGAGCACACCGTCGCCAGCCCCATCCCCGGCCTGACGGTCATCGGCGGCGGCAAACTGACGACATACCGGGTCATGGCCAAGGACGCCGTGGACTTCGCCATCGGCAATCTCGCCAAAGATCTGCCGTGTATCACCGACGAGATCCCCTTAATGGGTGCCGTCGGTGAAGGCGCGACCCGACGCTCGATGCCTGCTCTGCAGACGAAGTTCGGGTGGAGCGACATGATGGTCGACCACCTGATGCACCGCTACGGATCGATGATGTACGAACTGCTCGATCTTATGGAGGCTGACCCTTCGTTGGCTGAGCCGCTCGCCGAGGCACCCGCGTACTTGCGCGCGGAGATCGCGTATGCGTGCAGTCACGAAGGTGTCTTGCATATGGAGGACCTGATGATGCGCCGCACCCGCCTCATCTACGAAACCAAGCACAAGGGAGTTGACGCTCTTCCCGAAATTGCCGCTATCGCCGCCGAGGTCCTGGGCTGGGACAGCGCAAAGGAAGAAGCCGAAATCACGTCCTACCGCGAGCAGGCGAAGGCCGAAGAGCTCGCGGCGGAGCAGCCTGACGATGCGGCGGCGTCGCAGGCGCGAGGGTTTGCCGGCGACCCGACGACGTTGCAACCGATCGGCTAGACGCACAGTTGTATTAGCGGTGGCGTCCGCCCCCGCCCTCATGTAGGACGAGATGGGAGACGGTTATATGGGAGAAGTATTTCTGCTCGAAGTGATGGGCACAGCAATGCTGCTGTTGTTCGGTTGCGGTGTGGTGGCCAACGCCATCCTGCCCAAGAACAAGGGCTTCGACGGCGGTTGGTTGATGATCAACTTCGGCTGGGGCCTCGGTGTCTTCGCCGGTGTGTTTGTCGCCGCGAAATCTGGTGCGCACATCAACCCGGCAGTGACGTTCGGACTCATCGCCAACGGCGCTGAGAACTTCGGTGGCGACGCGGCGCTGGAGATCAACGTCGTCAATACCCTGGTCTATCTGGCCGCCCAGATGCTGGGTGCTTTCATCGGTGCCGTGCTCGCGTGGGCCTCCTACAAGAAGCACTTCGACGAGGATGCCGACCCGGCCGTGAAGTTGGGCGTATTCTCCACCGGCCCCGAGATCCGCCACTACGGATGGAACTTCGCCACCGAGGTCATCGGCACCTTCGTGCTGGTTTTCGTGATCCTCTCGTTCGGCAACGCGCCGAACGAACTGGGCCCATTGGCGGTCGCCCTACTGGTTGTCGGTATCGGTGCCAGCCTCGGTGGCCCCACCGGCTACGCCATCAACCCGGCCCGTGACCTCGGTCCGCGCATCGCGCACGCGGTGTTGCCGATTCCCGGCAAGGGCTCCAACGACTGGGCCTACTCCTGGGTGCCGGTGGTTGGTCCGATCGTCGGCGGCGTACTTGGAGGACTATTGGCCGCGACCGTCTACTAAGTACCTTTCGAACGACACCTCTCATCACAACGCCAACCGCACAACGACGTGAAGGAGCACAGCAATGCCCGAATACGTAATGTCCATCGACCAAGGAACCACGAGCAGCCGCGCCATCGTGTTCACCCACGACGGCACGATTCACTCGCAAGGGCAGAAGGAGCACGAGCAGATCTTCCCGAAGGCCGGCTGGGTTGAGCACGACGCCGCCGAGATCTGGAAGAACGTCCGTGAAGTCGTTGCCCTGGCCCTGTCCAGCGGAAACATCACCCACGACAACCTTGCCGCTGTGGGTATCACCAACCAGCGCGAGACCGCTGTGGTGTGGGACAAGAACACCGGTGACCCGGTGTACAACGCCATCGTCTGGCAGGACACCCGGACCGACAAGATCGCTGCCGAACTCGGCGGCGACGAAGGTGCCGATAAGTACAAGGCCATCTGCGGCTTGCCGCTGGCCACCTACTTCGCCGGACCCAAGGTGAAGTGGATCCTGGACAACGTCGACGGGGCTCGCGAAAAGGCCGAGAACGGTGACCTCATGTTCGGCACCACCGACACCTGGGTGCTGTGGAACATGACCGGCGGGCCGGACGGCGGCGAGCACGTCACCGACGTCACCAACGCCTCACGGACCATGTTGATGGAACTCAAGACGTTGGAATGGCACGAGGACACGGCCGCCGACTTCGGCATTCCGATGTCGATGCTGCCGACGATCAAGTCCTCCTCGGAGGTGTACGGCGAAGGTCGTAAGGGTGGTCTGGTGCCCGGTGTGCCGATCGCCGGCATCCTCGGTGACCAGCAGGCCGCCACCTTCGGTCAGGCCTGCTTCGAGAAGGGCATGTCAAAAAACACCTACGGCACCGGTAACTTCATGTTGCTCAACACCGGCACCGAAATCGTGCCCAGCGAGAACGGACTATTGACGACCGTCTGCTACAAGATCGGCGACCAAGACGCAATTTATGCCCTCGAAGGCTCGATTGCGGTGAGTGGTTCGCTGATCCAGTGGCTGCGCGACAACATCGGTCTGATCGACGAGGCGCCGCAGATCGAGGAGCTCGCGAAGGGCGTCGACGATAACGGCGGTGCCTACTTCGTCCCCGCGTTCTCGGGCCTGTTTGCTCCGCACTGGCGCGACGATGCTCGTGGTGCCATCGTCGGTCTGACCCGCTTCGTCAACAAGGGCCACATTGCTCGTGCGGCACTGGAGGCGACTGCCTTCCAGACTCGCGAGGTTTTGGACGCCATGAACGCCGACTCCGGTGTCAACGTGACCGAACTCCGCGTGGACGGCGGGATGATCGCCAACGAACTGCTCATGCAGTTCCAGGCGGACATCCTCAACGTCGACGTCGTGCGTCCGGAGATCGCCGAGACCACGGCGCTGGGCGCGGCCTACGCCGCAGGTATCGCGGTGGGCTTCTGGGAAGGCGAGCAGGACGTCATCGACAACTGGAACGAGGGCAAGCGTTGGACGCCGAACATGGCCGATGACGAGCGGGACCGTCTGTACCGCCAGTGGAACAAGGCCGTCTCCAAGACCCTCGACTGGGTCGACGACGACGTCGAGTCGCAGGCCTAATCAGCCTCGACTCCTCATCACGAGTGCCCGGGTCCCGTAGGGGGCACGGGCACTCGTCATCTCAGGGGCCAACCTCGGCGCCCCACATCAAGATGGGCTGAGCAACAGTGGTGTTGTCCAGCACCCACGTCGCCTGTTGGCTCGGCGACTGCTCACCGTAGAACCGGTGGGCTGCGGCGTGCCCGTCGTCGGTGACGGAATCCATCTCCGGGGTCGCCCCATCCACATACACCGAAGCGTCCCAGGCGTCGTTGAGTTCTGGGCGGTGCAGGAAGGGTCCGTCAACGAGCAGCACGGCATCGGCTGAAGGTTCGATCGCGTCTGCCAACACAGATTCCCCCGAGCGGACGTCGTAGACGGCTGGACACACCTCGATCCCAGAGCGAAAAGGTAGCAATGCCCGGCGGCGAAACGCTGCATAGTCGTAGCGGCGGTGGTACTCGTTTTCCCACGTATCGACGTCCTGAGCGCTCACGTACTCGGGAGCGGTGAAACCGTCGATCGCAATCCGCACCACGTCGCGACCGGCCAGGCGGTCGGCCAAGGCCACCAGTTCGGCGGCGACCTGAGAACGTCCGGTCGCTGCCGCGCCATCGATGGCCACCACAGCCCGTTCGCACGGTTTGGTGCCCATGATCAGACCCAGAAGGTCCACCAAGACCAGTTGGCGCACGGGTGCAAACCCAGCAAACGTCATACGAGGTGCTAACTGACCGAGACGGTGGGCGCGCCCGCAGTGCTGAGCGCGCCGTCGTCACCGTCCGTTTCCATCTCCTCAGCTAGGCGCATGGCTTCCTCGATCAACGTCTCGACGATCTGCGACTCCGGCACGGTCTTGATGACTTCGCCCTTGACGAAGATCTGACCCTTCCCGTTGCCGCTGGCGACTCCAAGGTCGGCCTCACGTGCCTCACCGGGGCCGTTGACGACGCAGCCCATGACCGCCACACGCAGGGGAACCTCCATGCCTTCCAGCCCGGCGGTGACCTCTTCGGCCAACGTGTAGACGTCCACCTGGGCGCGACCACAGGAGGGGCAGGAGACGATTTCGAGTTTACGGGGGCGCAGGTTGAGGCTCTGCAGGATCTGGTCGGCAACCTTGACCTCTTCGACCGGCGGGGCCGACAGCGACACGCGGATGGTGTCTCCGATGCCTTGGGACAGCAGCGCTCCAAAGGCGACCGAGGACTTGATGGTGCCCTGGAAAGCAGGCCCGGCCTCGGTGACCCCGAGGTGCAGCGGCCAGTCCCCCGCTTGGGAGAGCAGTTCGTAGGCGCGCACCATGACCACCGGGTCGTTGTGTTTCACCGAGATCTTGAAGTCGCGAAATCCGTGTTCTTCAAAGAGGGACGCTTCCCAGACCGCTGACTCCACGAGGGCCTCAGGCGTGGCTTTGCCGTACTTCTCCATGATGCGCTTGTCCAATGAGCCTGCGTTGACGCCGATCCGGATGGACACCCCCGCGTCGTTGGCCGCGCGGGCAATCTGCTTGACCTGGTCGTCGAATTTGCGGATGTTACCCGGGTTGACACGCACCGCAGCGCACCCGGCATCGATGGCCGCGAAGACGTACTTGGGCTGGAAGTGGATGTCGGCAATCACCGGGATCTGCGACTTCTTCGCGATCGCGGGTAACGCCTCGGCGTCGTCCTGGCTGGGGCAGGCGACCCGCACGATGTCGCAACCGGTGGCCGTGAGTTCCGCGATCTGCTGCAGCGTCGCGTTGATGTCGGTGGTGGGGGTGGTGGTCATCGACTGCACGGAGATGGGTGCGTCACCACCGACCTCGACTTTGCCTACCTTGATTTTTCGCGTCTTGCGCCGCGGGTTGAGCACGGGCGGCGGGGCGGCGGGCATGCCGAGGGAGATGGGAGTACCAACAGTCATACGTTCAGTATCGCCCACGAGGCTGTCCACACGCTGACCGGTATGCAGTGTTGTGGCCGCGCCTTGCCGCACGGCCTTGGGGTGGTCCGCCTAGCCGCCGAGCCGGATGGGGTTAACCAGGTCGGCATACACCAGCAGCAGGGTCATTCCGATCAGACCGATAGCCACCGAGTAGGCCACGGGCAGGGCTTTGGCGATGTCCACCGGCCCCGGGTCGGGCAAACCTCGCACCCTCGCGTAGGTCTTCTTGACGCCTTCCCAGAGCGCGCCCGCGACGTGTCCACCGTCCAGCGGCAGCAACGGGATCATATTGAACACAAAGAGGGCAATGTTCAGCGACGCGATCAACGAGAGGAGCAACACCATCCGCGCCGCGAACGTCTCGGTCAGCGGGCCGAAGTCGCCCGAGGTCACTTCACCGGCCACTCGACCCACCCCGACGACCGACATGGGGCCCTCATTGTCCCGCTCTCCCCCACCGAACGCGGCCTGGAAGACCCCCACCAACTTCTCGGGCAGTTTCACGAAGATTGCCGCCGTGTCTTTCAGCGCTCCTCCGACGAATGCCGGGGCCTCGCTGAGCGGTGCCGGGACGTAGGTGAAGGACCCACTGGCGCCGAGGAAACTGACGTCGCCGACGACCGGCGCGCCATCGGCGTCGAGTTGGACGCTGCCGTCCGGATTACGCACCGCCAACTGACGCGTGACCAAGTCCGCCGTCAGCGTCTGCTGGCTGCCCGCGCGGTCGATGAGCAAGGTTGCCCGGGAGCCGGCGTTCTGCAACTCGTAGGACGCGATCGCCCAGTCGCTGACCGGCCTGCCGTTGACGGCTTCGATCGTGTCGCCCGCTTCGAGACCAGCCGCGTTAGCGGGTGCGGGCGGTTGACCTTCGCAATCGGTCACCGCTGGATCGGTGGGCGCGCAGACGGACACCGCCGAGACGGTGTTGGTGATTTGCGGGAGCCCGTAGATGGTCATGATTCCGGTGAGCAGCACCGTGGCGATGACCAAGTTCATGAAGGGGCCACCGAGCATGATGATGACCCGCTGCCACACCGGAAGTTTGTAAAAGACCCGATCCTCGTCGCCTGGACCGACTTCTTCGAGTGACTCGGCGCGGACCTGCTCGGTCATCTGACCCCAGCGTCCCGTGGTCGACGTGCGCAGTTTGCCGTCGTCTTGCGGCCTAGGCGGGAACATCCCGATCATCCGGATGTACCCCCCGAGCGGGATGGCCTTCACGCCATACTCGGTCTCACCACGCCGGGTGGACCAGAGGGTAGGACCAAAACCCACCATGTACTGCGTGACCTTGACGCCGAACTTTTTGGCGGGCACCAAGTGACCGATCTCGTGCAACCCGATGGAGGCGGCTACGCCGACCACCATCAACAGCACCCCGACGAGATACAGCATTAATGACGTCCGTTCATCTGATCGGTGTTCGTGCTCATAGTCGTGTTACGGGTCATGTCTCTTTACGCCTTGATGCCCATCATCGCTGATGCAGCCTCAGTTCGTGCCCAGGTATCCGCAGCCAAGACCTGCTCCACGCTTTCCACTGTCTCAACCGCTGAGGTGCCCCCAGAGTTCCGCAGTGATGAGTTCCGGCCTAGTGTTGTTGAGGTGTGAGTATGCAGCACCTGCGCCACGGTCCCCACGATGTCCGGGAAGCCGATTTCGCCTGCGTGGAACGCCGCGACGCAGACTTCGTTGGCTGCGTTGTAGACCGCCGGGTGGGTGCCACCGGCGCGCCCTGCCTCTCTGGCGAGATCGACGGCAGGAAAGGCGGCATCGTCCAGCGGCATGAACTCCCACGTGCTGGCCGTGGTCCAGTCGCACGGGACATCCACCGCGTCGAGACGATCGGGCCACGACAGCCCAAGCCCGATCGGGACGAGCATCCGCGGCGGCCCCATCTGGGCGATCGTCGAGCCATCCACGAACTCGACCATCGAGTGAATCTGCTGCTGCGGGTGCACGACGACGTCGATGGCGTCGTACCCGATGTCGAAGAGGTAGTGCGCCTCAATGACCTCGAGCCCCTTGTTGAGAAGGGTCGCGGAGTTGGTGGTGATCACCGTGCCCATCGAGAAGTTGGGGTGTTTCAGCGCTTGGGCTGGAGTGACGCCCTGCAACTGCTCGGGCGTCCACCCTCGGAACGGGCCACCGCTGGCGGTCAGCACCAACCGCTTGACCTCGTCGCGTTGCCCGGCGCGCAGGCATTGCGCAACGGCGCTGTGCTCGGAGTCCACGGGCACAATCTGGCCGGGTTTGGCAGCGCGAATGACGAGGTCGCCGCCGACGATCAGCGACTCTTTGTTGGCGAGCGCGAGGGTGCTACCTGCCGCCAGAGCGGCCAGGGTGGGCCGCAGCCCGATCGAGCCGGTCATCCCGTTCAGCACGACGTCGACCCCCAGCGACGCCACCTGCGTTGCGGCCTCCGGGCCGGTGACAACGCGCGGGGCGAAGCCGGTGCGCCCCTGCTCGTGGGCTTCGTGGACAAGGGCGTCGGTGAGCTCGTCCGCGACCTCGGCGCGGGCCACTCCGACCACATCGACGCTCAGCTGAACGGCTTGGCGGGCTAGAAGGTGCACTTGGGTGCCGTTGGCGCAGATGCCCCGCACGCTAAAGCGGTCGGGGTTAGCCTCGACCACGTCGATGGCTTGGGTGCCGATAGACCCAGTCGATCCGAGTAGGGCCACAGTTCGTTGCGTCGTCACCAACCCATTGTGTCCCCCGATACGCTCACCTCGATACGCTGGTTTTCATGACAGACGCCCGCACACCCGCCCCGTCTACCTCCATGCCGTACGAGGTCGAGAGCACCGACGAACTCGCGAGCGTCCTCGATACAGATAAGCCGTTGGCTGGCGCGCGCTTGCAAGGCCTCGACCTGCGCGCCCACGAAGAAGCGTTGTTGAAGCGTCGGGATGTGCAGGGTCTGATCGTGCTCGGCGGCAAGCTATCGGCCCAACTGGAGCAGCACTTGCGCGCTCACGGGGCGATGATCTTCCCGACCGACGCTGGAGTTCCGCTGCGTCCTTACCGCGGATCGCTCTACACCCCTTCAGAGTTGTATGCCGGCATCGAAAGCGACGGCTACGACGAGACCGTGGATGCTCGCGCCTACCGCTGGTCCCAAGATGCGTCCATTCGTCACGACGCTTACGTCAGTGTGTTGCGGGCCATCCACGACGACTCCATGGGCGATGCGCTGCACGCGCTCTTAGACGGACGAGACGTCGTCGGTGTGATGGGTGGACACGCATTGGCCCGCGGCACCGAAGGCTTTGCCAACGCTGCCCGTCTGGGGCACCGGTTGGCCACCGACGGCCATGTCGTTGTGACCGGTGGCGGCCCTGGGGCGATGGAGGCCGCCAACCTGGGGGCGTGGGCACGTGACCACGACATCCTTGATCGCGCGCTGGCCGATCTGGCGGACGTCCCGACTTTTGATGCTGGTCTCGATGCGTGGGTCGCCGTTGCCCTCGCAACCCGTGGTGCCCAGGGCGACGATGAGCAGGTGCGGAGCGTCGGCATACCCACGTGGCACTTTGGGCATGAGCCGCCGAACGTTTTTGCTCAGCGGATAGCAAAGTTCTTCTCTAATGCCGTCCGCGAGGATGTGCTCTTGGAGTCCAGCGACGCCGGGTTGGTGGTCTTACCCGGTGCCGCCGGCACCGTGCAGGAAATCTTCCAGATGGTGACCCGGTTGTACTACGAAACCGTGGAGTTGCCGCAGCCGCTGATCCTGGTCGGGCGTGAGCACTGGAGGACCGACGTCCCGGTCTGGCCGTTGCTGCTCGCCCTTGGCCAGGACCGCCCGATGGGAGGCAATCTGCACCTCGTCGACAGCATTGACGAGGTTGCCGAAGTCTTGCGAGACGTCGAGGCTGACTCCTAAGAGCGGTCCGAGCCACCCAACACGTCGCCGAGGTCTGTCAAAACACTTCGGTCCTCAATGGTGCTGGGCACCATCGCTTCTTGCCCGTCAGCCATCTGACGCATCGTCTTGCGCAAGATCTTCCCGGAGCGGGTCTTGGGCAGCGCAGCGACCACGTCAACCTGACGAAGTGAGGCCACCGCGCCCACCTCGTCGCGCACCCTTTGCACGAGTTCGGTTTGTAGCGAGGCCAATGCTTCGTCGCTCTCCACCTCGAAGCCGGTCTTGAGCACCACCAATGCCCGCGGTACCTGGCCTTTGAGGTCGTCACTGACCCCGATCACCGCACATTCGGCGACGGCGGGGTGGCCCGCGAGCGCCTCTTCCAGTGAGCCCGTCGACAGACGGTGACCGGCGACGTTCAGCACGTCGTCGGTGCGGCCCATCACGAAGAGATAGCCGTCGTCGTCCACATACCCACCGTCGCCAGAGAGGTAGTAGCCCTCGAACGCCGACAGGTAGGAGTCGATGTAGCGCTGATCATCGCCCCACAAGGTGGTCAGCGTGCCGGGGGGCAACGGCAGACGTATGCAGATCGCTCCCTCGACGCCTGCCTCAACCTCGCTGCCGCGCTCGTCGAGCACCCGCACGTCGTAGCCAGCCGTGGCCGGGCCTGGTGACCCTGGCTTGATGTCGAAGCCTTCACCCGTCGGTGGGGTGATGGCGATCGGCCAGCCGGTTTCGGTTTGCCACCAGTTGTCAATCACCGGCACCTTCAGGGCGCTGGTGGCCCACTCCCAAGTGTCGGGGTCGAGGCGCTCGCCAGCGAGGAAGAGCGATCGAAGCGCCGCCAGGTTATGGGTCGCCACGAACTCCGCGTCCGGGTCGGTTTTCTTGATGGCTCGGATCGCCGTCGGAGCGGTGAACGCCGCAACGACATCGTGATCGGCCATCAGCCGCCAGAAGGCCCCCGCATCGGGTGTCCCGACGGGTTTGCCCTCGTAGAGCACGGTGGTGGCCCCGGTGAGCAGCGGCGCGTAGACGATGTAGGAGTGGCCGACGACCCAGCCGACATCGGACCCACAAAACCAGCTCTCGCCCGGCGCAACCCCATAGAGGTGCTCCATTGACCAACGCAGCGCGACGGCATACCCACCGGTGTCGCGCACGATGCCTTTGGGGCGCCCGGTGGTGCCGGAGGTGTACAGCACGTAGAGCGGGTCGGTGGCCTCCATCGGCACACACCCGGCGGGACCCACCGTGCCCGGTCGCATGACTTGGGCCCAGTCGAAGTCGTTGTCCCCCAGCTCGGCGCGGTGCTGATCGCGTTGCACGATCACCGAGAACTTTGGCTGGTGCGCCGAGCGGGCCAACGCTTCGTCGAGCATGGGCTTGTAGGGCACGACCCGAGACGGCTCGATGCCGCAGGAGGCCGACACGATCACCACCGGCTCGGCATCTTCGATCCGAGCGGCCAGTTCAGCAGGGGCGAAGCCCCCGAAGACGACGGAGTGCACCGCACCGATGCGCGCGCAGGCCAACATGGCGATGACCGCCTCGGGGATCATCGGCAGGTAGATGACCACTCGATCACCCTTGGCGACCCCCAGGTCGCGCAACACCCCAGCGAAGCGTCCGACGAGATCGAGCAACTCGGCATACGTGTAAGAGCGCTGGGTTCCGGTGACCGGGCTGTCGTAGATCAGCGCGGTCTGGTCGGCGCGGCCGTGGATGACGTGGCGGTCGAGGGCGTTAAAACACATGTTGAGACGGCCACCAGTGAACCAGCGGTACAGCGGCGCGTGCTCATCATCGAGTGCTCGGCGGGGCTCATTGATCCAACTGATGTCTCGTGCGGCCTCCAACCAGAAGCCCTCAGGGTCAGTCAAAGATTGCTGCACGCTGCTCCGGTAGTCGCTCACCCCCACATCGTGCTGCTTCTTGCTCATAAGCGCCACCCTCGGAGCGGCACAACCCGCCACGCTAGGTGCGAAGACACCCGCCAGGTTGCGTCACGAACACTCACCATCTGGGTGCCTACAGGCTATCGTCGTGTACCTACGGCGATGGTGAGGGACCGCCGGGTAGGCGATCAGACGGTTGCGGCCAGTTGACCGCAGGCCCCGTCAATGTCGGAGCCTCGTGTGTCGCGCACCGTGGTGGGGATGCCGTGGGCTAAGAGTCGCTCGACAAACTGTTGCTCAACGCCGCGACGAGAGGCCGTCCATTTGGAGCCCGGTGTCGGGTTCAGCGGGATCGGGTTGACGTGCACCCAGCCCTGGCCCCGAGCGCGCAACTTCTCCCCCAGCAGGTCGGCTCGCCACGCTTGGTCGTTGATGTCGCGGATCAACGCGTACTCGATGCTGACGCGACGCCCGGTCTTCTCGTAGTACCGGTAGGCCGCGTCGAGGGCTTCGTCGACCTTCCACCGCGTGTTGATCGGCACCAGTTCGTCGCGCAACTCATCGTCGGCGGCGTGCAAAGACAGCGCCAACGTGACCGGGATGCCTTCGTTAGCGAGTTTGTCGATCGCTGGGACCAACCCGACGGTGGACATCGTGACCCCGCGGGCCGACATACCCAAGCCTGACGGGGACGGCTCCACCAACCGGCGCATGGCACCGATGGATGCCTTGTAGTTGGCTAACGCCTCGCCCATCCCCATGAACACGACGTTACTGACTCGCAGCACCTTGGCGGTGGCCTCATCCGAGGTCTCACCCCCCTCTTCGTGGCGTAGTGCCCTAGCCGCAACTACGACCTGCTCTACGATCTCGGCGGTCGACAGGTTGCGGGTCAGACCGGCTTGACCGGTGGCGCAGAACGGGCAATTCATCCCGCAACCGGCTTGGCTCGAGATGCACATGGTCACCCGGCCGGGGTACTTCATCAGCACCGACTCGACCATCGCTCCGTCGTGCAGCTTGTGGACCTGCTTCAAGGTCGCGCCGTCGTCGGCCCGCAGCGTGCGCACCGGGTGCAACAACTCCGGCAGCATCGTCGACACCAACTCGCCGCGCGCTCCTGCGGGAAGGTCGGTCATCTGCTCGGGGTCGACCACAAGCCGTTCGAAGTAGTGGCGCGACATTTGGTCGGCCCGGAAGGGTTTGTGTCCCAACTCGGTGACCCACTCACGCCGCTGCGCGGGGTCGAGGTCGGCCAAGTGGCGAGGCGCTTTGCCTCGCTTGGGTGCGCTGAAGGTCAACGCTCCCGGCTTAGGAGGATTGGCGGTGGGGGTCGGCAGATCGGTGCTCATCGTCGACTATTCTCTCAGGGATCGCGCCGGGCTTAGGCCGCGATGAAGATCGTCAACACCGCGAAGGTCACCGGGATGGTCATCACCAGCGAGTCCAATCGGTCCATCAGCCCCCCGTGCCCCGGCAACAGGGTGCCCATGTCTTTGATCCCCAGGTCACGCTTCAACGTCGATTCGGCGAGGTCGCCCATGGTCGCGAAGCAACCGACCGCTATCCCCAGGATGACCCCGACCCACCACGCGCCGTCCAGTAACAGCACCACCGAAAGGACCCCCACCAGCACACAACTCAGAACCGAACCAGCAAACCCTTCCCAAGATTTTTTGGGGCTCAACATCGGCGCCATGGGATGACGCCCCAAGGTGGCGCCCACGGCATACCCACCGATATCGCTGGAGATCGTCACCAGAATGAACACGATGATCCTCGACACCCCATCGGGCTCGGCCACCAGCAGCACCGCCAAACCCGCCATCAGTGGGACGTACGCCGTGATAAACACGCCCCCCGCGATGTCCCGAATCGCATTGACCCCGTCGTGTACCGATTCGATCGCCACCCACACCACGATCACCACGCAACTCAGCGCGAACGCCACCGACAACCCCTCTGGCCCTGCCACGTACGCCGCCGGAACCAGAGCCACTGAGGCCAGCACGGTGGGGACCACGGGGGCGACAATTCGGCCTGAGTGCAGCGCCTGGATGAGCTCCCACACACCCAAGGACACCCCGAGCGTCACCACCGCAATGAAGAGCGGCTTCGCGATCAGCAGGGACACCAGCACGATCGCGCCAAGCCCACACCCCACCGCGATAGCAGCCGGAAGGTCGCGCCCTGCCTTCTTAGGCGTGCCCGACGCCTTCGCCGCCTCCGGGCCCTTTTTGGAGGCTGCGCGATAGTCGCGCCGCGATGTAGGTGAGTCGGACACCGTGACCTCAGACCGCGAGGAGTTCGGCCTCCTTGTGCTTCAGCACGTCGTCGATGGAGTCAACGAACTTTTTGGTCAAGGCCTCCAGTTCTTTTTCCGTCCGGTTGCCTTCGTCTTCCCCGACGTCGCCGTCTTTGACGGACGCTTCGATCGTGTCTTTGGCCGAACGGCGAATGTTGCGCACCGAAATCTTGGCGTCTTCACCCTTGGTGCGGGCCACCTTGATGTAATCGCGGCGGCGCTCTTCGGTGAGCTGCGGCATGATGATGCGGATCTGGTTACCGTCGTTGCTGGGGTTGACGCTGTTGTCCGAGTCGCGCAGCGCCTTCTCGACCGCCGGCAGTGACGACTTGTCGTAGGGCTGGATCAGAATCGTGCGAGCGTCCGGGACCTGGAACGACGCCAACTGCTGCATCGGGGTCGGCGACCCGTAATAGTCGACGGTGACCTTGGCGAACATCCCTGGGTGGGCGCGCCCCGTACGGATCGCGGACATGTCTTCACGCGCCACTTCAAGGGCCTTGGCCATCTTCTCTTCGGCCTCAAGCATGGCCATCTCAGTGATGTCGGACATGGTGTCTCTCCTTTGTGTCTACGTGGCGCAGCCGTGTTCGTGCCGCAACTAGAGCATTACAACGCGGTGACGAGTGTGCCGATCTTCTCACCCAGGATGGCTGCCGAAATGCTTCCTTCGCCATCCATCCCGAAGACCAGCATTGGCAGGTCGTTGTCCATACACAGACTGAAGGCCGCAGCATCGACCACTCGCAGGTTCTGAGTCAGGGCCTCGTCGAAGGTCAGCGTGTCGAGCTTGATCGCCGTGGGGTCGGTGCGGGGGTCTGCGGTGTAGACGCCGTCGACGCCGTGCTTGCTCATCAGGACCGCGTCGCATTTGATCTCCAACGCGCGCTGGGCCGAGACCGTGTCGGTGGAGAAGTACGGCATACCAGCGCCTGCCCCAAAGATCACCACGCGCCCCTTCTCTAAGTGGCGGATCGCGCGGCGCGGGATGTACGGCTCGGCTACCTGGCCCATGGTGATGGCGGTCTGAACCCGGGTGTCGATGCCTTCCTTCTCCAGGAAGTCTTGCAGCGCAAGACAGTTCATGACGGTGCCGAGCATGCCCATATAGTCGGCCCGAGCCCGTTCCATGCCGCGCTGCTGGAGTTGCGCTCCGCGGAAGAAATTGCCGCCACCGATCACGACCGCCACCTCAACGCCCTCGTTCGCGGCCGCCGCAATTTGTCCCGCGATGCCGCGCACCACATCCGGGTCGACTCCAATACTTCCGCCGCCAAAGGCTTCGCCGCTCAGTTTGAGCAGGACCCGTCGCACCGGCTCGTTATTCAAGGAATCGTGATCGACAGCGGTCATCGCAGCCTTCCGGGCAGAAGCGGGTGCAAGCGAGGTCGATCCTGCCATATTGACGGCGCTACAGGGCATCCGCACACGTCTGCGCCCTAGAGGCGGCATGATGACGCCATGCCCACAGACGTTCACGAGGCCCAGGGGTCAGATTCACAACGGGTGAGCACCGAACTGGTGGCCGTCATCGTCTCGCTGTCCAACGACGGTCCGGTGGTGTTGACCTCCCCCGATGGTGCCCGGCTGCCATCTGGCCCGCTGCGCAGCGACCACCGCTCTTTACAAATGGGTATGCGCGCGTGGGTGGAGCAACAAACACAGCTACGACTCGGGTATGTCGAGCAGCTCTACACCTTCGCCGACCCCGATCGCACGAGCAGCGCGGGTCGCACCATCTCGGTGTCGTATTTGGGTCTGACCAGGGCATCGCTGGAGGCCGCGCCGTGGCGCGGGTTCTACGAGTTCTTTCCTTGGGAGGATCAGCGCGGTGGCACGCGCGCCATCCGGGACGAGATAGCGGCTCGGCTCGGGGCGTGGGCAACCGCCAGCAGCAATGAGCTCGCGTGCACTCAGCGGGCGCTACGCAGCGCGGTGAACTTCGGCCTACAGGGCAGGTCATGGCGTCCGGAACTCACCTTGCAGCGATACGAGATGTTGTACGAAGCAGGGCTGATCCCCGAGTCCCCCCACTTCAGCGGTCCCCCGATCGCAGGACGGCCCATGGAGCACGATCATCGGCGCATTCTAGCCACGGGAATCGCCCGCCTGAGGGCGAAGATTCAGTATCGGCCCGTCGTATTTGAGGTCATGCCCGACCAGTTCACGTTGGGCAATTTGCAGTCCGTGGTTGAGGCGTTGGCCGGTCAGGGGCTGCATAAGCAGAACTTCCGGCGACTGATCACCCAGCAAGACCTTGTCGAAGAGACCGGCGAGACCGATCAACAGACCGGGGGGCGCCCGGCCAAGCTCTACGCTTTCCGACGCGAAGTCCTCGACGAGCGCTGGGCTGCGGGCACCAAACTGCCGGTCACCCGGACCCGCTGACGCCCTTTCAGGTTGTATTGCTCCTCGTCAGCATATAGAGTCGGTCCTGCCCATATGCTCAGTCAAAGCATAACCCCGACATCGCACGCCAACTGTGTTTCCCGACCAGGAGTACACCATGTCGCTCGCCTCATCCCCCGCCCCGATGTCAACCGATGAGTTGTACGAATCGGTGCGCCACGTCATTCCCGAAGTGGAGTGGGCCACCTTCGCTCCCGAGATCGAGGCCATCCAGCGCCTGAAGAAAGAACGCAACGCCGTCATCTTGGCGCACAACTACCAGACTCCGGAGATCTTCCACGGCGTCGCGGACATCGTGGGTGACTCCCTGGCGCTCGCTAAGGAGGCCCAGACTGTTGACGCAGATGTCATCGTGCTCGCGGGCGTGCACTTCATGGCCGAAACCGCCAAGTTGCTCAATCCCGACAAAACGGTGCTCATCCCTGACCGTCGGTCGGGTTGCTCGCTGGCCGAGTCGATCACCGGCGCTGACGTCCGCGCGCTCCGCGAGGCCAACCCGGGCTTGCCGGTCGTGACCTACGTCAACACCTCGGCCGACGTCAAAGCCGAGAGTGATATCTGCTGCACGTCGGGAAACGCCGTCAAAGTCATCGAGTCTTTGGGCGTCCCCAAGGTCATCATGATCCCGGACGAGTACCTCGCTCAGAACATCGCCCGACAGACCGGTGTCGAGGTCGTCACCTGGGCCGGGCACTGCGAGGTCCACGAGCGGTTCACCGCCCAAGACATGAAGCAACTGCGCGTCGATCACCCCGAGGCCGTCATCATCGCCCACCCGGAGTGCCCCCCGGAGGTCATCGACGAGGCAGATATGTCCGGCTCGACCAAGCAGATGCTCGACTTTGTCGTCATCAATTCGCCCAAGCAGGTCGCCATGATCACCGAGTGCTCGATGAGCGACAACATCGCGGCCGAGCACCCCGAGATCGAGTTCGTCCGGGCCTGCAACATGTGCCCGCACATGAAGCGCAACTCCCTGGCCACCATCCGTCGCAGCCTAGAGACGATGACCAACGAGGTCACGATCGACCCGGCGATGGCGCAGCGTGCCCGGTTGGCTGTAACCAGGATGCTCGAGGTATGACCACGGCTCAGGCCGACGGCGACCAGGTACCGATCATCGTGGGCGCGGGTCTTGCCGGTTTGATGACCGCGGTGACCCTCTCCCCGCATCCTTGTGTGGTGCTGACCACCGGCACGCTGGGCACCGAAGCGGCGACCGGCTGGGCCCAAGGCGGTATCGCTGCCTCCTTCGGGCCCGACGACTCCCCCGCACTGCACGCCGCAGACACGATGGCCTCGGGCGCTGGCTTATGCGACGCCGAGATCGTGGACGCCATCACCGCAGCCGCCCCCATGGCTGTTAATCGACTTGCTGACCTCGGCGCCGACTTTGACCGGATGCCGGATGGCACTCTGCGTCTTGGTCTTGAGGGCGCTCACTCCCGCAACCGCATCGTGCACGCGGGTGGAGACGGCAGCGGCGCCGAAATCCTGCGCGTCGTCGTCGCTGCCGCTCGCAGTCTTGCCTCGATCACCGTGATGGAGCACACGAGGGCGCTACGCGTCCTGACCGACGACCACGGCGGCGTCGCGGGCGTGCAGGTTGAGACCGAACAGGGCGTGCGCGTCCTGTCTACTCCGGCCGTCGTCCTAGCGACCGGCGGCTACGGAGCGTTATGGCGGCATACCTCAAATCCGTTGGGCGCTCGCGGCCAGGGTCTGGCGATGGCCGCACGGGCTGGAGCACAGGTGCGTGACCTCGAAATGGCACAGTTCCACCCGACGTCCCTGGACGCTGGGCTGGACCCGATGCCCTTGGTGAGCGAGGCCGTGCGGGGCGAGGGCGCCATCTTGATCGACGAAGGAGGCGACCCGTTGCCGTGTGACAACCTTGCCTCCCGGGACATCGTGTCTCGCGCCGTGTGGGCCGAGATCACCTCCGGTGGCGGCGTGTTCTTGGACGCTCGTGAAGCGCTGGGGCACGGCTTCGCGGAGGAGTTTCCGGGGATAGACGCGGCGTGTAAGTCTGCGGGCGTCGACCCAGCGACTCAGCCGATCCCCGTGCACCCTGCTGCCCACTATCAATGCGGCGGCGTCACTGTGGACCGCGCCGGTCGCACCACGGTGCCGGGCCTGTGGGCCGTCGGCGAAGTCGCCAGCACTGGCCTACACGGGGCCAACCGACTGGCCAGCAACTCACTGCTGGAGGCGGTGGTCTGCGGCGGTTGGGTCGCCGAAGACATACGTGCGACACCGTTGGCTACCCCCGGAGTACCGTCAACCACCCCGTTGATCCCCGAGCAGGAGAGCGATGAGTCGCGTATGGCGCTGCGCACGTTGCTCACGACTGCCGCAGGGGTCGTGCGATCGGCGGAGCCCCTCACTGAAGCCGTAGCGGGACTGCAGCAGCAGGTCGAAGCCGTGGGTGTCGACGGTTTAAGTGATCACGAACTGATGGCGCTGCTGATTTGCCGTAGCGCTTTGAGCCGCGAGGAGAGCCGAGGTGGCCATCTGCGATCGGACTACCCGGAGATGGCGGCAGCGGCTCTGCATACGACCGCGCACGTCAGCGCCCTCGTTCACAGCATCGGAGCCCCTGCGTGAGTCTCAACCCGCTGCCCCGCGTGATGTTGGAGCCGTTGGTCCGCTGCGCACTGCTGGAGGACTTGGGTCGTGCTGGAGACGTCACCTCGGACGCGCTCATCCCCCAAGCCGAAAGGGCAACGTTCAGTCTGACCGTCCGCCAACCGGGTGTCGTGGCCGGGCTCGACATCGCTCGACTGGCGTTTGAGTTGGCGGACAATGAAGGCACCATCAGGTTCGATCAACAGCGCGGCGACGGCGACCGAGTCGTCCCCGGTGACGTCCTGGCGAGCGTCTCAGGAAGCGCTAGGTCGATCTTGACCGGCGAACGGGTAGCTTTGAACTTTCTTGGACACCTCAGCGGTGTGGCCAGCGCCACGGCCACCATCGCCGATGCGATCGCCCACACCCACGCTCACGTCTGCTGCACCCGCAAGACCACTCCTGGCCTACGGGCAGTGGAGAAGTATGCCGTCCGGGCCGGCGGAGGTGCCAATCACCGCTTCGGACTCGACGACGCTATCTTGGTCAAGGACAACCACATCGCTACCGCAGGCGGCATTGCGACCGCCGTCGCACGAGCCAAAGCGGCCGCTGGTCACTTGATGGCGATCGAGGTCGAGGTCGACTCGTTGGAGCAACTCGAAGAGTTGCTGCGCGACCCGGTCACCGCGGTGTTGATCGACAACTTCAGCCCCGCGATGGCCGTCGAGGCTGTTGCCATGGTCAACGGAGCGATGATGGTCGAGGCCTCCGGCACGGTCACGGTCGAGACCGCCCCTGCGTTGGCCGAAGCGGGGGTCGACATCATCTCGGCTGGATGGATCACCCACAGCGCCACGGTCCTCGACATCGGGCTCGACGACGCCTAATCCAGCGACACGCTGCGTCTAGCCACGACAAGGAGGTACTCCCAGTCCATTGCCCCCTCCGCGAGATGACTTGCCGCCAATTCAACCATTTCAGCATCAAGGCAGGCAGTCCGCTTAGGGTCTTCAGCCAAAGCTCGGTATGCCGCAATGGTCGGGCCGTAAGCCTGCTTGAAGTAATCGCGGAAGCTCTCGCCGCTGTCAAAGTGGTCGATATGCACGCTCGCTGTAATTGCCGAAAGTTCACTGATTCCCTCACCGAACAAGTGCCGCACGTGGTTTTCGACACCCCACAGGGGCGGGGGCTGCGCACCCACCGGAGGAGCCGCTACATAGGGCTTCATGGTGGCCAGGAGTTGGCCGATGAAGCCGTCTGGTGTCCAATTCAGCAGGCCGATCAAGCCCCCGGGTCGGCACACTCTCAGCATTTCCTGGGCGCTGCGCTGATGGTGCGGCGCGAACATCACACCCACGCAGGACAGCACCGTGTCGAACTCCGCGTCGGCAAAGGGTAGGTCCTCAGCGTCTGCTTGACGCCAGGTGAGACGCCTTCGCTCGTCAGCGCCGAGGGTCGCCGTGGCAACCTGATTACCAGCCGCCAACAGTTCCGGCGTGAGGTCACTGGCAACGACGGAGGCCCCAGCTTGGACCGCTGGGATTGCTGCGTTTCCGGTGCCCGAAGCGACGTCCAGCACTCGTTGGTCCTTCCCCACACCCACCGCTTGAACCAAGACTCGTCCAAGGCTCGGGATCAGGTCTACGGCGACCGACGGGTAATCGCCGAGCGCCCACATGGCGCGGTGCTTGGCCTTAAGCGCGGTGTCGGGGTCGAACAATGCTTCAGTTGCGGCTGGCTTCGGTGTCATGCTTTCAGCGTGCCCGACGGAACCGGCAGCGACCAGTACACGTTGAGGACTACCGCAGTACTGGTGCGGGCTACAGACTGGAGGCACGGAGGTGAACTATGGATGAAGCCAATAGGCCGGTCTACGGGCAGTACTGCCCGATTTCACGGGCGTTGGAGATTCTCGGCGAACGATGGTCCTTGCTAGTGGTGCGCGATATGTTGGTCGGGGCGACCCGGTTCAACGAACTCGCTCGTGGGCTGCCCGGTTTATCTCGCACCCTCCTTGCTAAAAGGCTGCGGCAACTGGAGCGGGCGGGGCTCCTCACTCATCACGAAGGTCGCTATCTGCTCACCGAAGCGGGTCGAGATCTAGAGCCGGTCGTCTTCGGGCTTGGACATTGGGGGGCCACATGGGCCTTCGAGGACCCGCATCCTGACGAATTGGACGCCGAACTCCTGGTCTGGTGGATGCACACCCGAGTGGACACGAGCGCCTTCCCGGGGCTCCGTCATATCCTTCACCTGAAGTTCACCGACGACCCGCGGCAGTACTGGATCTTAGTGGAACGTGGCGTCTCGTCCGTATGTCGTTCTGACCCGGGCTTCGGCGTAAACCTAACGCTGACGTGTGACGTGGCCACTCTCTATCGGGTGTGGCTCGGCCGGCTCCCCCTCGCGCACGCCCTAGAGGATGGAGCGCTAAGTGCACAGGGGCTCATTGGGTGGACGGGCCAACTTCAGACCATCCTGCAACTCAGCCCAGCGGCACCGCTGGTGATGAAGCCGCCCGCGAGTAGAAACTAGTACGGAGGAAGGCCAGGTCCATAGTGGACCTGGCCTTCGTTCGTGCGTTCTCTGAGCTAGATCAGACGCCAACCTTGAAGCGAGCGAACGAGGTGACCTCGACGCCGCCGTCCTTGGCGACCTGAGCCACGGACTTCTTGTTGTCCTTGGCGAAAGCCTGATCCAAGAGCACGTTCTCCTTGAAGAACCCGGTCATACGACCCTCGATGATCTTGGGCAAAGCCTGCTCGGGCTTGCCTTCTTCACGAGCCGTCTCCTCGGCGATGCGACGCTCTTTGGCGACCGTCTCTTCGTCGATCTCGGCGCGCGTGAGCACCGTGGGGCTAAACGCGGCCACGTGCATCGCGATGTCACGAGCCAAGCCGTCCTGCTCACCTTCGGTGACGACGAGGACACCGATCTGCGCGGGCAGGTCCGGGCTGGTCTTGTGCAGGTAGGACACGACGGAGCCGCCCTCAGGCGCTCCCATCGAGGCCACGCGACGCACTTCGATCTTCTCGCCGATGGTGGCGTTGGCCTCATCGAGGACCTCCTGCACCGTGCGGCCGGACATGTCCGACTTCAGCAAGTCCTCAGCGCTAGCTGCACCGGTGGCCACGGCCTGAGCCAAAACCTGGTCTGCCAGGGCGCTGAACTTCTCGCCCTTGGCTACGAAGTCGGTTTCGCAGTTGACCTCGACCAGGGTGCCGACGCCGTCGGTGACGTCAACGCGCACCAAGCCGTTAGAGGCCGAGCGGCCTTCACGTTTGGTCACGCCTTTCAGCCCCTTGACGCGCAACATTTCGGTGGCCTTCGTGGTGTCACCATCAGCCTCGTCGAGAGCTTTCTTGACGTCCATCATGCCGGCGCCGGTCTGCTCGCGGAGGGTCTTGATATCTGCGACGGTGTAGTTCGCCATATTCGAGCGGTTCTCCTTCTGCTGTGCAGGGATTAATCAGGAAGTGGAAGCTTCGGTTGCTGGCGCGGCAGCTTCCGTGGTCGAGTCGTCAGCTGCGGTGGCCGGAGCCTCTTCGGCGGCCGGTGCCTCTTCAGCGACCGGAGCCTCTTCGGCGGCCGGAGCCTCTTCAGCGACCGGAGTCTCGTCGGCAACGGGCGCCTCGACGGCTGCGGTCTCCACGACGGCCTCTGCCTCGGCAGGAGCGTCGGTGGGCTCGGTAGCAACGGTTTCATCCGTCGCCGAAGGAGCCTCGTCGGTGGCCGGAGCAGCCTCGTCGGCGCTGCCGGCGAGCAACTCGCGCTCCCACTCGGCCATCGGCTCGTTGGCTTCTTCGCTTTCGCTGGAGCCACCACCACGGGCCATCAGACCAGCAGCAACCGCCTCGGCGACAACCTTGGTCAACAAGGTGACCGACCGGATGGCGTCGTCGTTGCCGGGGATCTTGTAGTCGACCTCGTCGGGATCGCAGTTCGTGTCCAAGATCGCGATGACCGGGACGCCGAGCTTGCGGGCCTCGGTGACGGCGAGGTGCTCCTTCTTGGTGTCAACAACCCACACCGCCGAGGGGACCTTGCCCATGTCGCGGATACCGCCGAGCGTGCGCTCGAGCTTGTCCTTCTCGCGACGCATCATCAAGAGTTCTTTTTTCGTGCGGCCGGAAGCGGCCACGTTGTCGAAGTCGATCTCTTCGAGTTCCTTCAAGCGGGTCAAACGCTTGGAGATGGTCTGGAAGTTGGTGAGCATCCCACCAAGCCAGCGGTAGTTCACGTACGGCATACCGACGCGGGTGGCTTGCTCCGCAATGGACTCCTGGGCCTGCTTCTTGGTGCCGACGAACAAGATCGTCCCACCGTGCGCGACCGTTTCCTTGACGAAGTCGTAGGCCTCGTTGAGGTAGGTCAGCGACTGTTGCAAGTCGATGATGTAGATGCCGTTGCGCTCGGTCATGATGAAGCGCTTCATTTTGGGATTCCAACGACGGGTCTGGTGCCCGAAGTGGACGCCGCTGTCGAGCAGCTGGCGCATAGTGACGACGGCCATGCCGAGGTCTCGCTTTCTGTTGTGTGCAGTTGGTCCTGGCACGAGCGACCGCCTCCGCCCACGCCTGAGGTCAGGAGTGGGACTGCGAAGACGCGCCCCGACATGGGTATGCCGGTAGGCCCGTGCGCGAATTCATCCGACCGAGTCTGGTCAGACGTGGCCTTATCGTACTGCTCAGGCATCGCCGGTCGAAATCGGCTACACCATCCGGTCTACGGTGGGGTCATGGCCTCGCCACTGGTGACTCGCATGAGCGGTTTCGGCACGTCGGTCTTCACCGAGATGACGCAGCGCTCGACGGCTTTCGGTGCCGTCAACTTGGGCCAAGGCTTCCCGGACAGCGACACCCCGGAAGCCATCAAAGCAGTGGCCGTCGCAGCCATCAATTCGGGAGTCAACCAGTATCCACCGGCTCGGGGTATGCCGATCCTGCGCGAAGCTATCTCCGCCCACCAACGGCGGTTCTACGGCCTGCATCCGGACCCGGAGACCGAGGTCCTGGTGACCGTCGGAGCGACGGAGGCCCTGGCTACTGCCATCTTGGCCCTGGTCGAGCCTGGCCAAGAGGTTCTGACCTTCGACCCCACCTACGACGCCTATCCCGCCGCAATCGCCCTGGCCGGGGCGACCCACACCAGCGTGGCGTTGTCCTTCCCGGGCAACACGTTCGATCCTCACGAACTCGCCGCTGCCATCACGCCGCGCACGCGGATGATCATCGTGAACAATCCGCACAACCCGACCGGAAAGGTCTTCACCGGCATCGAACTGGAGCAGATTGCCGCCGTCGCTCGCGACCACGACCTGATCGTCGCCTCAGACGAGGTCTACGAGCATTTGGTGTTCGATGGCCTGTCGCACACCCCCATCGCATCGTTGCCCGGCATGGCTCAGCGGACGCTGACGATCTCCTCGGGCGGCAAGACCTTCGCGGCCACCGGCTGGAAGGTGGGCTGGGTGCACGGCTCAGCCGAGCTCATCGCAGCTATTGCCGCAGTGAAGCAGTTTGTGACGTTCGCTGGATCAGCGGCTTTTCAGCCGGCGATTGCGCACGGCCTCGCCTTGCCGGACGTCTTCTTCGACAACCTCGCGAGCTCCCTGCAGCGGCGGCGTGACCTCATCGTAGACGCCCTGACCGGCCTTGACCTAGCGGTGGCTTCGACCCAAGGGACCTACTTCGTGGTCGCTGACGTGAGTTCACTGGGCGTTGAAGACGCAACCCAGTGGTGCCGCGATCTTCCGGCAGCAGCCGGTGTTGCGGCCATCCCCGTCGCAGCGTTCTGTGGTGATCGCACGGAGGCACCGACCTTGGTGCGCTTCGCCTTCTGCAAGGACGAGGCCGTGCTGACCGAGGGCGTGCGACGGCTCACGACGTTTGTCGAGTCTGGCCGGTCCACTCCGGCAGGGTCAGCGCAATGACCGCAACATCCGGCGCACTGGAAGTCATCACCTCGGCAGTCTTGACCGATTTCGAGCGCTACTTGCAGGTCGAGCAAAGCCGTTCGGTGCACACCATCCGCGGGTATCGCAGCGACCTGGCAGCCCTGGATGCGGTGCTGCTCGCCCACAGTGTCGCCAACCTCGGGGCGGTCCGCCTCGAGCATTTGAGAGCTTTCCTCGCTGCTCAATCCCAAGCTGGCTTGGCTCGATCTTCGATATCCCGTCGGGCAGCGTCGGTGAAGACGTTCTTCCGGTGGGCTCAAGCCAACGCTCTGGTCGAGGCTGACCCCTCGGCGAGGTTGAGCGCGCCCAGCAAGAATCGGCATCTACCCCAGGTGCTGGCCGCCGACCAGGCGAGCGCTCTGATGGACCTCGCCGCCGTGGCTTGCGATGACGCCGATCCCGTATCGATCCGAAACCGGGCCATAGTTGAACTGCTCTATGCGTCCGGGATGCGCGTCGGGGAGTTGTGCGGCCTCGACGTCGACGATGTCGACATCGCGGCGCGGCACGCTCGGGTGTTGGGCAAGGGCGACAAGCAACGGATGGTGGTCTTTGGAACTCCCGCTGCCCGCGCCATGACGGCATACCTCGACGCTGGTCGGCCGCCCTTGGTCCACGAGACCAGCGGACCAGCGCTCTTTCTCGGCCGCCGAGGACGCCGGGTGGACCAGCGCCAAGTCCGGTCGGTGGTCCACCAGCTGTTGGCTCACCTGCCCGATGCCCCCGCCTTGGGCCCGCACGGCTTGCGGCACAGCGCGGCAACACATCTGCTCGACGGGGGCGCGGACATCCGCACGGTGCAGGAAGTGCTAGGGCACTCGAGTTTGGCGACCACGCAGATCTACACCCACGTCTCGACCGGACGACTGCGCTCGGCATACCGCCAGGCCCACCCACGCGCTTAGCTGACAGTCAGTGTCGTCGGTGGCTGGCGACATCGTGTTGTCTGCTCAGCGTGACGGCGGCAAGAGCGCCACCACCCACGGCCTCAAGAACATCATCGGGTCTAGATACTCCTTGTCTCGCCGGGCACCCAAGTGCAAGCAGATCAACGGCCAGCAATGACTTCCCTGCGCCGCCAGCGTGCCGATCATGTCGCCGGTGCGGACCTGCTCACCTTTGCTCGACGAGGTGAGCACCGGCTGGTAGGTGCTGAGCACTCCGTCGGGATGGATCACCGAGATCACGCCCACTCCGTTGATCACACCGCTAAAGGAGACGACGCCGTCAGCGACTACGCGCACCGGGGCCCCTTCAAATCCGGCGAGGTCAACGCCGCGGTGACCAGGCAACCAGCGCTGCACTGGCCCATCGAAGTGCGCCATGACAACCTGCGGCGCAAGGAGCGGCCACTGCCAGCGGGTCCGCGAGGTCGAGACACCAAGACGGTCCGGTCCGCGAGGCAAGGCGCGAGCCATCGTCGCTGCTGCTTGCAACGTTGATGCCACCGCGTCGCTGACGTCTTCGGGGGTTGGACTCGTTGACGACGTCACCACTGCGGCACCGTGGGCCCTCGCTACCTCGACCGGCTGCCCCATCGTCAACACCGCGCACAGTGCCGTCACCGTTGCGGCGACCATCCATCGCGGGTGTAAGCGCACGCTCGATGTCATCACGGGGTGCACCGCATCCACCCTTGAGGGCCACGGCGAGCCAGTTGCGCCGCCTCGAGTTGGCCCAGCGCCCCCATGACCTCGGCGACGCTGAGCCCAGCCACGTGTGTGAGGGCATCGACCGTGGTGGATCGACGGGTAGGCATGGCCTGCCATACCCGGAAGACATCAGGCTCAAGGTCATCGCTGAGCCGGAGCTCTCCCTGCTTCACCGGTGCCAGGTCGCCGCCAATGCTGCCAAAGAGTTCGGCGACCTCAGCAGCGTCGGTCACTAACTCAGCACGGCCTGCTCGGATCTCTTCGTGGCAGCCAGCCGAAACCATCGACGTGACCGGCCCGGGCACCGCAGCCACGGGCCGCAACAGTTTGACGGCATGGGTGACCGTGCTTCGAGACCCAGAGCGCAGACCGGCTTCGACGATGACGGTGCCTGCCGACATGGCAGCGATGAGACGGTTGCGCGCCAAGAATCTGCTTCGGGTTGGGGCCGACCCAGGAGGGACTTCGCTGACGACCGCGCAGACCTCTGCGATGCGCGCCAGTAGGGAGGCGTGCGCCGCCGGGTAGGGCCGCTCGACTCCGCCAGCGAGGACGGCGATGGTGTCTCCCTCACAGGCCAAGGCGCCCCGGTGTGCGGCAGCATCGATTCCGAAGGCGGCACCCGAAACCACTGTGAAGTCGCGGCCAGCCAGGCCGGCTGCAAGCTCGGCTGCAACGTATTCGCCATACGAGGTGCTGGCCCGCGCGCCCACGATCGCCGCGCTGCGCTGGCACATGGCGGCTAAGGACGCCGAGTCTTTACCTTTGACCCACAAACACCACGGCACGTAGTCGAGCCCGTCAACACCCTTTGGCCAGCTCGGATCCGTAGGAAAGAGGACGCGGGCACCCACTTTGTTGGTGATCTCTAGGTCGCGTTCCACGTTGAGATCCTTCAGCCGGGACGCGAAACGCTCGGCGCTTGCCCGTGCTCGACCTGACTGACCGGACCGAGCCATCTCGAGGGCTTCGATGACCCCATGCTCAGCGATCATGGCCCGCGCGGTGCGATCGTCGGGCTCCGCAATGCGAGCCCAGGCCACCCTGGATCGCTGGTCTTCGCTGAGATGTTCGACGCCGTTCATGCGGCGATCCCCGACGGGGCACGCAGCGTCAAAGCAAACGCCGCGTCGCCGCGCGTGGGTCGTTCGCGCTGCGCTAAATCAGCCACCGTCCACGACACGCGCAAACACCGGTCATAGCCCCGCAGCGTGAGCGCGCCGGTATCCATCGCTCGATCCAGGTCGCGAGTCACCGCGACGGGTAGCCGTAGTGGACCGTCGCGTAGGAAACTGCCGGGAACGTGGGCATTGACGTGCCACGGAGTTCGCGCCAGCCGGCCGCGGGCTCGTTGCCGCGCCTGCTCAACCCGCGAAGCCACCGACGCGGTGTCCTCTGCTCCCGTATGTCCGAGGTCGCCGCGCGTCACCGGCAGCAGCACCATCCGCAGGTCGATCCGGTCCAGTAACGGCCCCGAAATTTTGGCGAAGTAGGTGCGCCGAGCCAGCGGAGTGCACTGACACGACAGAGCCTTCCCAAACCCGTGGCCGCAGGGGCAGGGGTTGGCGGCCATCACCATTTGGAAGCGCGCTGGTAGTCGAACGTGGCGGTCGGCCCGAGCGATGACCACCTCACCCGATTCCAGTGGCTGCCGCAGCCCATCGAGCACATCGCGCCGAAACTCGGGTGCCTCGTCGAGGGACGACACCCAACAACCGGGTATGATGAACGGGAGAGAAAACCTATGGCCAACATGACCTTCTGGAGGGACACCCTCGACGGCACCGAGTACCCCGTGTACCGCCTACCCTACGATGGCGAACCCCTGTGCGAGGTCGAGGGCGCTGACGACGACAAGACGTGCATGGGCAAGCAGTGGTGGACTGGCGTTGCCGGTGACCTGAGCATCGTCCTCTGCGACGCGCACCTGGACGACCAGGAGGCGATCACCGAGGCCGAGTACGACCGCCTCGCCGACGAGATCGAGGAGCAGGCATGACCAAGCGCGCCGCCATTTACTGCCGGATCAGCCGCGACGCCGAGCAGGAAGGGCTCGGGGTCGCCCGCCAAGAAGAAGACTGCAGGGCGCTCGTGAAGCGACACGGGTGGACCTTGGTCGAGCCGCCCTACGTCGACAACGACACCAGCGCGTCGGCCGCGGCGAGGAAGCCGCGCCCGGTCTACGACGCGATGCTGGAGGCCGCGCGGGCGGGGCAGATCGACGTCATCGTCGCGTACTCCAACTCGCGCCTCACGCGCCGCCTGCGGGAACTCCTGGACCTCATCGAACTCCACCACCAGAGCGGCGTCGCGATCCACACCGTCGTCAGCGGCAACGACGACCTGTCCACCGCGGACGGCATCATGGTCGCCCAGATCAAGGGCTCAGTGGATGAGGCCGAGGCCCGCCGCACCGCCGAGCGCTTGAAGCGGGCGTTCCTCGCCAAAGCCCAGACCGGTTCCGTCAACCAGGGCACCCGCCCGTTCGGCTGGGCCGAAGACAAGAAGACGCTCCACGCCAAGGAGAGCCGGATGCTGCGGAAGGCGATCCAGGACGTCATCGACGGCGTGCCTACGCGGGAGATCGCGCGGCGCTGGAACGCTGCGGGCGTGTCCACCACGCGCGGAAAGGAGTGGGACCACACGGCCGTCCGGCAGGTGCTGCGGAACCCGCGCCTGGCCGGGTGGCGCACGCATCAGAAGGCGATCGCCCGCGACCCAACCGGCCAACCCGTCAAGGGGGTCTGGACGCCGATGGTCGACCAGACGACGGTCGACGCGCTGCAGGGAGCCCTAAACGGGGCACAACCGAACGCACGGCGCGGCGGGCAGAAGTACCTCCTGACCGGCACCGCGCGGTGCTCCGTGTGCGGGTCGCGCATGCACGGCACCCGCACGCCCAAGGGCCACGCCTACACCTGCGACGTGGAGGGCAGCGGCCACACGCTGACCGTCGCGGGCGTGCAGACCGACGCGCTGCTCCGGGCGCTGGTGGAGCAGCGGCTCGCGAGCGTCGACTTGAGCGCTGAGCCACGCGAGCCGCGGGAGTGGGAGGGCGAGACTCGGCTCAGGCAGATCGGCGCTCAGGTCGCCGAGTTAATGAGCGCCTACCAGTCGGGTGTCCTCACGGGCGCGATCGTCTTCCCCCAGGTGAGCGCGCTGGAGACCGAGCAGGCGAGGCTGGAGCGCGAGCGCCCACGGGCAGCGCCAAAGCCGAGCGTGGCCGACCCAGCGGCTTTCCCTGCCCTCGACGTGGACCGCCAGCGGGCGATCGTGGAGAGCCTGGTGGAGGCTGTGGTCGTAGGCAAGGCAGAGCGCCGGGGCCAGCCTTGGACACCTGAGCGACTGGAGGTGGTGTGGCGGTGAAACGCGCCGAGGCACTGCGCCTAGCCGACGCCCACCTCGCCGCCGAGGGCAGCCCGTGGGTCGCCAGCGGGGCGAACCGCTACCGGGGCGTGTGGCTCGTGGGCTACGTCGACCCGGCTCACCCCGACGAGATGCTGCAGGGCGGCGGGCTCATCGTCCTGCCTGACGGTGAGGTCTTGGACTTCTCCAGCGCGCCCCGCGCCCTGGACGAACTCCTGCCCGACCCCCGCAGAGCCCACGACACCGACGACGAGGCCCTGGAACTCATGGACGCGAGCGACCCGGCCGAGGCTGCCGAGTTGAGGGCGCTCAGGCAGTCGCGCCAGCGCGCCCGCGGAGAGATCGCATAGCAGGAGCACACGCTACCGGGGGCGCTCTCGCCACGCTTGACGCAGTGGAGCCCTACGACGCCGCGGCAATAAGCGCCTCGGCGGCGGTCACGCCGGGGGGTAGGAGCCTGACCGCGCGCTTGTCGGCGTCGTACTCGACCTGGCGGGCCTTGTGGAGCGGCCGAAGCACGTTCCTGCGAAGGTCGGCCAGGCTGGGGTGCTCCAGCCACCGACAGAGGTCCGCCTCGCCGACGTCACCCGTCTCCGTCAGCAGCAGGGCGAGCGTCTGCTGCTTCCAGGTCATGCCGGTGCGCAGCACACGCTTCTTGTCGCCGTGCGTCCACACCCAGGCGACCTCGCGCTCGATAAGCCCGTCTACGATCGCTGTGGCCTCGTCGATGTGCAGCGTGTGCAGCAGCCGCACCAACTCCGCAATGAGCCACTTGGCGGTGTAGAGCACGACGGTGGCGTCCATGTGGTTCGGGTCGACCTCGGCCCCAGCGTGACCCACGCCCCGGTTGTTGCGGATGTCGTAGAGGCCGACCATCATCCGCGGGATCAAGATCCGAGGCGACCGACTGTTGGGCACCTGCGCGTACTGCTGTTCCAGGGCCAGGCACGCCTGGGGGAAGCGATTGGGCTTCCTCGCACGGGCGGGGTAGATCCCGCCCTGGAGCCGGCCTTCGACGACCGTGAAGACCGCCTCGCACAACTTGCCGCCGTTGAGTTCGGACGGCTCCCACCTGCGCTCGCGGTAGTTCGTCACGATCTCGTTGAACGCGGCGAGCAAGTCCTCGCGAAGGGTCGAGGGCAGGACCGAGAAGGCATCCTCGGGAGCGAGACCCACGTCAGGCGTCGCTGCGGCTGAGCATGCCCTGTACGTAGACCAGGCCCTCGTGGGTGACCTTGTAGGTCTTCGGGGCCTGCTTGCTGCTGCCGGACTTACGCAACTGGATGATTCGCTGCGGCTTCTTGCGCATGTTGCTGCTCATGGCGTCAGTGATGTTCGGGATCGGGTGGCCGAGGTTCTTGAGTTCCACGTTGAGCGCCCGGGAGGCCCACTGGTCCTTGCCCTGGATCGCCTGGACCCAGTAGGCAGCCACCAGCGCCTTGTCCTCATTCGACGTCGGGACCGCCGCCGCGAACAGTTCGGCGAAGTGTTCGTAGACGGGTGCCTCCTCCGTGATCTCCTCGTCGGTGTAGTCATCGTCGTCGGCGTCGTCACTGCCGCGGCCAGCGCTTCCTCCGCTCGCGGCGACCTTGCCGAGCACCACGCCGTAACGCTCCGCTGCCCAGCGCAGCACGCGGCCCTGCTGCTCTTCGTCCAGGTCGGCGAGGGCGGTCGCGACCCCCGACATGGCGTCAATCTCCGGGTCTCCCATGAGAGTCTCCTTCTTTTGGTCAATGTGCTGCAAGCCTACACCGCATGTCTGACGGGTCATTGGCCGCAAGAAATCTGCGATCTTCGGCGGACCCCGCGAAACCGGGGCACAATGAGTTGTCTGCTGCCCTGGGGAGTCGCCCGAGGACAACTCGCGCAGCGGTGTCAGCCGCAGCCCCACCGACCCTGTGATCGCACGACCATCCAGGGGGCGTCGATGGCCACCGTGGGCGCGTGCTTGGATCTGCTGCTGGCTGCCTGGGCAAGGGGCACGCGGACCCCCGCCTGCTCCCGCTCGTCGCGGGCGCGCTGATGGGATGGCCGTGCCTCGACCGCTTCGTAAGGCGGTACACCGCGGATCGCTCTAGACGTCGTGCGCTCAGCGAGGGCGGGCGGCCCGAGCGGCGGGAGGTCGAGCCGGGGGGCAATCTTGTCAGGTGACGTACCTGAAAGATCACACGAACCGGTCGGGGGGCGCGCAGGGTCGCAAGACGCGGGTACCTTCCGAGATGTGCCCACCGACCCCCCGCGCGTGCTCTTCTTCCTTCTTCTCTAAAAAGTATGAGAGATAGGCGACACACCGCAGAAAGTACCCGCGTCTTGCGACCCTTGCGACCCTTGTGACCCCGGAGCGGACAAAAGCACTGTTCAGGGGACTGTGAGGCAGCGTCGCATGAAGGGTCGCACCAGGGTCGCAAGGGCCGAAAACAGGGCCGCAAGACGGCTCCGCGCGGTCCCCAAAGGGTCACACGGGACGAAAACAGAGTCGCACGACGGTTCCGTGCGACCCTGTCTCAGGCGTGCGTGAACACCAGCAGCCGGACCCCGTCTGAGCGTCGGCGCTCCACTCTGACGCCGACCGCGAGCAGGACCTCCCGGTTGGCGGTGATCTGCTCGCTGAACACCCGCGAGTTGCGGGGCCACCACTCGACCTCCATCGTCTGGTGCTTCTCTGCCGCAGCCCAGGCGGAGTCCGCCGTGCCAGTCCACTCGCCGCCCTCGGCGTCCAGCCAGGCCAACACCGAAGCCAAGACCGGGTCGTCCGCGGCGCGGTCCCTGCGTGCACCTAGGACGTTCTGCTCGTACGCTCGGTACAGGTCCGGGTCGATCGCCCACAGTGCCTCGGCGTAGTCGGCGTTGCGGAGCCTTTCGGGGTTTTCGTGGGCTCCAGCCAACATCTGCACGGCCAGGTCAAGCACACCCGCCAACGCACGAGGACGAACGCTCACCCAATCCGCCTCCAGCACCCGCTCGCTCGCACGGTGCTCCAGCGGGTCCAGGGAGACGATGATCAGGCGGTCCAGGGTGTCGGATTTAACCCCGCGCGGCAAGGAGAGCCCAGTCAGGACACCCGTGCGGCGGTAGTTCACGCGGACGACGTCGGCGTCGGTGTAGAGACGCCGCTTCTCGATCATGTCGCCGGTCACCAGGCGCGACAGGAAATCAGCCCCGTCGTCCGACATCTTGGCCACGTTGTCCCACGCCACGAGGTACGAGCCGAACGCCTTCGTCTCGTCGTCGGCCCGGTTCTTGCCGAAGCCGCCGCCTAGGGCTCCGCTGGGCTTGGGGTCGATCAGGTCCACCAAGAACCGACCGGTGGTGCTCTTGGCCGACCCCTGTGGCCCAAACAGGGCGAGCAGGGGACGTGGTGCGTCGGCCAAGAGCGCGCACGGAAGCCAGCCCTTGACCAGCAGCCACCGGGGATCGTCAGCCAACCATCGCAGCACCTCTCGCAACTCCTCAAGGTCACCGCCAAACTCCGGCGTCGGCAGCGGCGCGCCCGCGGCTTGGAACGTCACACCTTCTGGCGGCACATTCTCGATTGTCCAGCCCGCTGGCGTCACGACGACGCACCGACTGGTGCCGGGCTGGGCAAGATCTAAGACGATCCGGTCGGCCTCGGTGTGGACGCGGAGCGACAGGGGCCGCGTCTTGCCGACCTCCGCGTGAGCGTTCAGCACCTTCGCTGCCTCGGTGGCAGCAGCGCTGAGGCTGCCTGAGAGCAAACCCACGCCATCCGCGGCGCGCATGACGGCAGCCCCGTTCAGCAACTCGGCCCGACCACCCTCCTTTGGCTGGACAAACACACGTCCGTCGTCTCCGGCGGGGAACACGTCGAAGTGAGCCTCGACGTGTTGCCGGAGCCGTACGGCCAGCGGCGGGCCTTGGGGTGCCGTCACTGTGTTCGAGGTGGCCGCGAGCGCCGCGGGCACCGTCACCGGCGCAAACTCCGCTGCGGCGTCCGTGACGGTTGGACGCTGAGGGTCGACCGACGCCAGATCCCAGAACCGCCCGGCTTGGCCGTCGAACTCGCTCCTGGGGTATTCGCCCTTGGAGGCGGCCACCTGCGTGGCCTCCCAGATCGTCTCGGTGACGTCCTCGTGGTCGAGGCAGCCACCGTGGACGAAGCGGTAAAGCAGGGGCAGCCGCCGCGCCACGGCGTTGTTGCGACCAGCGAACGACTGGCCCCCACTCTCGTTGGTCAGCGTGGCGACCTCCCGCGCGGACTTCGTCAAGATGTCGCGCGCCCGAGCCGCCTGCCGCTCAGTTGGAGGCTCGTCCAGATCGACCACCGTCACCGCGTCTGTGCCGCGGTGACGTCCGGGGATGTCCTGACTGACCGCGATGGCAAGCCAGGTGTCTACGTCCAGCGGCTCACCGTCGACCACCGTGACCTTGCGGTCTTTGGGCCCGAACATGAGCTGCTCGGCGTGGGCACCGCAGCGGTCAGGGCCCCAGCCGACTGCGTTCATCACTACCTGGGCGAGCAGGTAGTACTCTTCGGGGTCCACGTCGCGCGACAAGGGCACGAGCAGTCGGTAGCGCAACGCCTCCGCCCTGCTGCTCTTAGTCGGGTGCGATGCGTGGGCGTCGAGGGCCAGAAGGACGTCGTCGCACCACGTTGTGCTCGGCTTGTCCTCGTCGAGGGTGAGGACCGACCGAAGCCGAGTCGACTCGATGGTCTTGCGCTTGCCATCCACGACCCCGGCGAGGTAACACGGCATCTCGGGCAGGGTGCGCACGAACTCCGGCCAAGACAGAGGTGCCTCTTGGGTCCACGGCCCGTGGACGGTTGCCGCGACAGCGCGGGCATACTGGCGCTTGCTCATGGGGTGTCCTCTCGGCGCTTCTGTTCGTGGCGCTCAACGTCGCGTTGCGCTGCGCGGCTTGCCGTTTCAGGGTTGCTGGGGGTGAAACTGAGGCTCGTGACAAACTCGCCGTCAGGCCCGTGGAGGATAAATTGGGTGCTTCCCTGCTTGACGGTGTAGCCACGGCGGAGCCAGGCACGCAGCCACCGGAGGTGCTTTTTCGGCAGGGGGTTGCGTCGGCGGCTCATGCCTGCCCACCGCCGTCAGCGGTCAGGAGGCGGGCGATGCGCTGCCGCTGCTCGCTCGTCAAGGGTGGGGCCGCGGCGAGGGTCCGCTCGATGTAGTCCTCGACCTTCGCGGCTGCGAGGGCGGTCTTCGTCTCGCGCTTAGTCGCTTCGTCAGCGCCCCGGCGGTAGGCGAGGGCGTGTGCCATGACGGCGTGATTGATGGCTGGGTTGTTGCTGGCCACGGGGGGCTCCTTCGATGGGAAGTGCACATCGAAGGGAGAGGGCTTTCTCCTCTAGCCCCCGCGCTAGTTGTCTGCCCTGTCCTCCGGGGGAGTCTCGTTGCGCCCCTGGTCGGCTCTACCGACTGTCTCAACTGTTGTCGCTGCGGTTCGGGTGGTTGCCATCCCAGCGCTGTCTTCCAGGGTGCCCGCAGGCCTGTCCCCGGCGGGGTGGACTGGCCTGGGATCTATTATCCCCCGAACTTTGCAAAGTACCGTCGCACCGCCCTGACCAGCGCAAAAGCACGCAAAGAAGCCCCCAGCCGAACACGACTGAGGGGCTTCTCCCGCCGGAACCCGCTCGGGCGAGCGGACACCGTTCTTCATTATGCCCAGAACTGCCCAGAACGGGAACGCTCTGACACGCAGGCGGCCAGGACTGCCCAGGGGATGCCCAGAACGCGGTCGTGCCAGAGACGGACAAAAGGGTGCCCCCCGCCGGTTGCATCCGGCGGGGGCGGGCGGCCCAACACGGGCGGCTAGCAGGGCCGCTCTGTCGGCCCTGCGTGAAAGGGTGGCGGGATGGTGGACAAGAACCGGCTCTTCTACGGCGACAACCTGAACGTCCTACAGGCACACATCCAGGACGAGTCGGTGGACCTTGTCTACCTAGACCCACCGTTCAACTCGAACCGCAACTACAACGTCATCTTCGGCAAGCACCAGCGAAACGACAGCAGCGACGCCGCGCAGATCGAGGCGTTCGGCGACACGTGGGTATGGACGCCGACGACAGACCAGCAGTACCAGGACCTCGTCAGCGGCGGGCTGCCGAACGCGGTTGCGGACGCGCTCATGGCGATGCTCACTCTCCTGACCGAGAACGACGCCATGGCTTACCTCGTCAACATGGCACCGCGGCTGGTTGAGCTCCACCGAGTGCTGAAGGACACCGGCTCGCTGTACCTTCACTGTGACTCGACGATGAGCCATTATCTGAAGTTGCTGCTCGATGCGATCTTTGGCCCGGGCAGGTTTGTGAACGAAGTCATTTGGCAGCGCGCGCACACCATCAAGGGGAACGCGGGCCAGGGAGCGCGCCACTATGGCCGGTCGACCGACACCCTGCTCGTGTACGCAAAGTCTGGAAAGTACACCTTCCAGCAGGCCTACACGCCGTATTCGGACAAGTACCTCGCGCGGTTCAAGTACACCGACCCGGAAAGCGGCCGCAGGTACCGCCTAGTGAGCATGATCGGGCCGGGTGGAGCAGCCAAGGGCAACCCCCAGTACGAGGTCATGGGAGTGATTCGGTATTGGCGCTACTCCCGCCAGAAGATGCAGGACCTCTTGGAGCAAGGACTTGTGGTCCAACCGCGTCCCGGCGCAGTGCCTGAGCGCAAGCAGTACCTAGACGAAGGCAAAGGCAGCGCCGTCCAGTCCCTTTGGACGGACATCATTGAGATTAACCCGATGGCCGCCGAACGGCTGGGCTACCCGACTCAGAAGCCGGTTGCCCTCTTGGAGCGCATCATCGGAACAAGCAGCAGGGAGGGGGACGTGGTACTCGACCCATTCTGCGGGTGTGGAACCACCATCGACGCCGCCCAGCGCTTGGGGCGAAACTGGATCGGGATTGACATTACCTATATCGCGATCGACCTAATACAGAAGCGCCTCAAAGACCGCTTCCCCGGTATAGAGGACGGGAGTTACGAGGTCGCGGGCATCCCACGCGACAAGGAGGCCGCGCTCGCTCTGTTCTCGAAGTCGCCTTTCGACTTCGAGCGGTGGGCCGTCTCCCTGGTCAACGGCCAGCCGAACCAGAAGCAAGTCGGCGACAAGGGCATCGACGGTGTGGCCCGGTTCCCGCTGGGCGACCCCAACCAGAACAGAGGCGGCATCGGCCGCGTCCTCGTCTCCGTCAAGGGCGGCAGGAACCTGAAGCCCGAGTTCGTCCGGGACCTCTTGGGCACCGTTGACACACAGAAGGCGGAACTCGGAGTGCTCATCACCCTGGCCGAGCCGACCCGGGGGATGGTCGACGCGGTCAACCACGCAGGTAACTACACCCACCCGGCCAACGGGCAGACGTTCCCCAAGGTCCAGGTCATCACCGTCTCCGCATTGCTGGCGGGCAAGCGGCCCTCCCTCCCGCTGACTCTGCCGCCGTATCTAGCAGCCACGAGGAGCACCGCCAGGGTCACCGCCGAAGGGCTGTTCTAGCGCCGCCGCAGCAAAGCCCTTGGCGCTCGACAGCGCGGTCGTTTAAACCGCGTTATAATAGATCGTCCAGGAACAACACCCCGTGATGAGCCCGTGACACCGCCCCGGGGCGTACCTTCCCGCTGCCCCCGCCGATCACCGAGGCCATCGAAGCCCCGTGGTGGGGACCGACGAACGGCGGAGTCGTCATCAGTGAGCCATCCGTCGGCAGCAACCCCAAGACGGAATGGATGCCGGTCACCTCGAGGGCCTCCTGCGGTCGCAGGGGCGGCAACAGGCCCGGCAGTCGCTCGGCCAGCATCGTCTTGCCCGCGCCGGGCGGGCCAAGCAGCAGAATGTGATGTTGGCCAGCAGCCGCGATTTCCAGCGCCAGTCGAGCTTCTGCCTGCCCGACCACGTCGCGCAAATCGGGGATCGTTGAGGCGGGTCTCATGACGTCATCCGGCATCAGGTCAGGCAGGCACCGTCCTGCTGCGAGGGCTCGGTACAGCGCTGCCACGTCTCGCAGATCCCGCACTGCGTGCACGCGCACTCCCGGCACCAAATCTGCCTCGCGGGCACTGTTGACCGGCACCACGACCTCACACACTCCTCCCGCAGCGGCCGCCATGACCATCGGCAAAACGCCCGGCACCGGTCGGATCGAGCCGTCGAGACCCAACTCGCCGATGTGACAGATCCCGGTAATCAGATCGGGGGGAAGACTGCCGTCGGCGGCAAGTAGGGCAACGGTGATGGCTAGGTCTGACCGTAATATATGGCATACTTATTGCATGACGACGACAGCGATCTACGCGAGGATCAGCCGGGACCGCACCGGAGCAGAGTTAGGAGTCGGGACGCAGGAGGGCGACTGCCAAGCGCTAGCGCAACAACTTGGCTGGGACGTGGTGGCAACACATCGAGACAACGACATCTCAGCGGCAAGCGGGAAACGTCGCCCCGGCTACCTAGCTCTGCTCGAAGACCTGCGCGCTGGCCGCGTGGACTCGGTCCTGGCGTGGCATGAGGACCGCCTGCACCGATCCCCCGTGGAGTTGGAGGACTACATCGCAGTGTGCGAGCCACTGTCCATACAGACACGTTTCGTGAAGGCTGGTGAACTTGACCTGGTGACCGCATCAGGCAGGATGACGGCACGCATCCGAGGCGCAGTGGCACGAGCGGAGGTTGAGCACATGATCGAGCGGCAACGGCGCGCCAAGCAACGCTCAGCCGAGGCCGGGACGTGGAAAGGTGGCCGTCGCCCGTTCGGGTACGACGCGGACGGCGTGACCATCCGGGAAGCCGAGGCGCAACATGTTCGCGCTGGGACAACCACAGCCCTTGCAGGCGCGTCTATGTACGCCATCGCCAAAGACTGGACCGCCGCCGGAGCGACCACGACCACAGGCAAGCCCTGGGAACCTACCGCCGTGCGAGCGGTCCTGCTGCGACCCCGTAACGCTGGACTCATGGAGCACCGAGGCGAAGTCATCGGGCAAGGGCAATGGCCCGCGCTGGTGGACCGGGAACAATGGGAAGCGTTGACGTCGATGCTGCGAAACCCAAGCCGCACCACGACGACAGGCAACGCCCGCAAGTGGCTAGGGTCCGGCCTCTACCGCTGTGACGTTTGTTCGGAGTCTGTGATTACTCAGGGCAAAGGCGCAGCCCAGCGCCGTACTTACCGTTGCCGTCCAGGACACGTCTCGATGGTGCAGGAGGATCTGGATGCCTACGTGCTGAGCAAAATTGTCGAGAGGCTCCAGCATGACGATATAAAGGCGCTGTTGGCTTCATCCGGCGCGGTGGACACATCTTCGTTAGAGAGTCGCGCTGTCACCCTCAGAGTGCGACTGGATGGCCTTGCTGCCGTTTATGCCGCTGGTGATATTGACGCCCAGCAGTTGGCCGAGGGAACACGCGCACTCCGGGCCGACCTTGACTCGGTTCGAGAGCGGATCACCGAGGCTCACCGGCATACAGGGCTCGATGGTGTGGCGGGGGCACCTGACCCTGCGGCCGTGTTCCTGAGAAGTGACCTACACCGACAGCAAGCCATCATCGACACCCTGGCGACTGTGACGCTACTACCGGGCACCCGTGGTCGGCCTCCCGGATGGAAACCTGGCGACTCGTACTTCCGGCCCGAGCGAGTCCAGATCGAACCGAGGAAAGCATGAGCACGTTCCTCATCTATTGTGACGACGCTTCGCATCCCAATAAGCGCCAACTCGTGAAGAGATTCAGCGTCATTCGCGGGATCGTGTGGACAGTCGGTATGGGCACCAACCTAGAAGGCGACGAGCCACTAGAAGATGACTTCGAATTGTTGGAACGCATGCAGGAAGATGGCCGAACCGTCCGGGGTCGCCACCGCTTCGAATGCCCCCGGTGTGGGTTAACGGTGCCAATTCGTGGCGACAAACTCACCGCCATCGCTAGGCGCGCCGTGGCCGACTCTCGGTCTGGGGCTTCGCTGACCGAACTGGCCTAATGTAGTAGGTGCTATACTGATTAAGCACAACCGGACCAGGGGTCGGTGAAGAGCCCGATATTCAACCTCTCAGCAGAGGCTTAGTAAGTCTGCTTGAGAGGTTTCTCATGTCCTGGACTACCGAGCGCGCGAAGGTCGCCTCGCTATCCCGATCCCGCACCCCGGACGACCCGGAACTGGTCAACGCCCGCCGCGACCTACGTTACGAGCGCCTAGCGGATCACGTCACCGCCAAGGTAGCCGAGTGGCCCCCGCTCACCCCCGAGCAAACCGACCGCCTCGCTAACCTGCTTCGCGGTGCCCTGTGAACGACGAAAGCACCCCGAAGGGTGCTCCCGAGGCCGTGGCGGCCTATCTCGACCTTATCTCATTCCTTTACGCCGCACACCACGAAAGTGCCTGCCGCGATGAGTGGGGCAACGCGAAGAAGTGCGCCCGTGACGCTTTCAGCGCTGGTCGAGCAGTGGGCTATCAGGAAGCCGCAGATGAGGCCCGCGCCGCCGCCTGGCCCCTTGCTCAGTATGTAACTGGCGGGGCTTCGAAGACTGGCCTAAGCGACAAGGCACTGCGCGAGATGTTCACAGGGGTGCAGCGATGAAGGTGCTGTACGTCTACGAATGCGGCCCCCGCTACGTGTTGCTACGTGGCCCCGCTTTGCTCTCCTGGCTCAACGACCACGAGATACCCGCCGTCAGGTCGAATCCCCAACGTGGCTGGAAGTGCCGACGTGACCGCCTCCCCGACGTGCTGGCGATGGCCCGTGAGGATGCCGTGAAGGTCCACATGAAGGGCGAGCCCAAATGAAGGGCATCACCTTTGACGAATGGGGCACGGTCGATCAACTCGCTGTCCGTCGCATGGCACTGGACTCGGACATAAAGCCACTCCGCGACCGTGTGATGTTCGCTGCGCTCGGCTGGTCAAACCTCATAGGTCATGCCGAGTTTGACCCCGCAGGGCTGTGCCACGCGCTGCAGACCGCCAACCCCAGGACGGGAGAGCTCAGCATCCCAGGACGCCGGCAGGTCAGCAACGTGATACGGGAGGCCGTCGAGCAGGGATACCTAGGCAGGGGATCGAGCATCGAATGCCTCATCGCGCCCCCTTGGTGGCAGAAGTCCGGAGGCACCGGAGGCAAGTCCTGTGGCTATCACCGCATCCGTGCGCGACACGCCTCCCGTGTCGCTAAACGTGCGGATGACACGTCTCCCGTGTCGCGGTGACACGCCTCCCGTGTCGCGGCAACCCGCTGACCTGCACTGATGCAGAAACCCTCTATGACTCTGATCTAAGTAGTACCGAACCACAGGAGAACTCAGCATGAGCCTCAAACCCTGCAAGGACTGTGGTGAACCTGTCGAGCACACGCGCTGCCCCGACTGCGCACGCGAAGTACAACGCCCCGAGTCCAGCAAGAACCGAGAGCACGTAGCGTTCGCCAACCTGTCCCGATGGAAGAACCTCAGCAAGCGGGTCCGACGCATACAGCCGTGGTGTGACGTATGCGGCACAGACCAACGGCTACAGGCAAACCACGTCATCTCGACCAAGGAACGTCCCGACCTCACCTACGCAATGGAGAACCTGAGCGTCCTATGCGCCAAGCACAACGGCGGACGCGGCCGCGACTGCACACCCGAAGAGCGCGCCGAAGTCGAGCGACGGCTCACCGCCAAGAAGTCAAGGCGACACGCCGACACTAGGGGGGAAGGGGTATCCCCGACCTCTGTTCCGATGTCCGGTGAGGCGCAAACACGATTAAATACTCCTGGGCGGTATACCTCATGAGGGCTGGACCGAAAGGCGCTCTGGACAATGCCGATATCCCGCTGCCGTTTCGTCCTAGATCGTCTGTGGAGTCTGAGCGTTTCGCAGCGTTCTCAGCCAAGTTCCTGAGGGTTCCAAAAGGGACAGGCGCGAAGGGTCCGCTGCACCTAGAGCCGTTTCAGGTCGAGATGGTTCAGGACGTGCTGGACAGTGGAGCGCGGACGGTGGCTTTCATGCTCCCGCGTGGGCAGGGTAAGACGACGCTCAACGCCGCCATAGCGCTGTTCGTGATGTTCTGCTGGGGTGAGGGCGCGAACGTCGTCGTCGTGGCTGTGGATGAGCGTCAGGCCGCTCTAGCGTTCAACGCAGCGAGGAGAATGGTCGAGTTAAACGATGACCTGTCTAGCCGGTGCCACGTCTACAAATCATCGCTGTATCTGCCGTTGACTGATTCGACGTTTTCGACGCTCCCCGCGACTCCCGCTGCTTTGGAGGGACTTTGACTACGTTATGGCGCTGGTCGATGAGGCCGGAGTGGTCAATCGTGACGTGTTCGAGACTGTGCAACTGGCGCAAGGCAAGCGTGAGCGGTCTGTCCTGGTGGCGATCGGTACGCCTGGCCCCAACAAGGATGACAGTGTGCTGCTCGACCAACGAACGTATGCCGCTGCACACCCTGAGGACACAACGCTTCGATACCGGGAGTATTCGGCTGTTGGGTTCGAGCATCACCCGGTGGACTGTCAACACTGCTGGGAACTAGCGAATCCAGCATTGGACAAGTTCCTCTACAGGGACGCTCTACAGGCTCTGCTGCCGCCGAAGGTCCGTGAGGCCACGTTTAGGCGCACACGGCTCTGTCAGATCGACGTGGGCATGGATGGCGCGTTCCTGCCGCTGGGCCTGTGGGACTCCCTGGGCACGGGTGAGTCCATAGAGCCTGGCACTGAGGTTGTCGTGGCCTTGGACGGCTCATTCTCGGACGACAGCACGGCGCTACTGCTGGCCACAGTGGACAAGCACCCCCACTTCGAGGTCCTGGGCCTGTGGGAGCGTCCCCCTGGCGACGAGGACTACCGCGTGCCCGTGGCCGAGGTCGAGGACAAGATCAGGGCCGCGGGCAAGGTCTATCAAGTCCTAGAGATTGTGGCTGACCCTTTCCGGTGGACTAGGACGCTGCAAGTCCTGGAATCGGAGAAACTCCCCATTGTTGAGTTCCCGCATTCACCATCACGGCTCACGGCTGCTACTGGCGATCTTTACACCGCCGCCACGAATAAGGGGCTGACTCATTCCGGTGACCCACGTTTAGCCGCTCACGTCGGCGCTGCCATCGTCACAGAAGATTCCCGAGGAATGCGCTTATCAAAGGTGTCCCGTTCAAGGAATGCACGTAAGATTGACCTAGCGGCTTGCTTGGTCATGGCTCATAGCCGCGCTACATGGCGCGCAACCCGCAAACCCAAACGAAAGGCACGGTCATTCGCATGAGCGAACTACAGAACATGCTGCAACGGCTCGACGCACAATCGCAGACGCTATCCACCCTCGATCAGTATTACCGGGGGGAGCAAGCACTAGCGTTTCTGTCTCCTGAGGCTAAGGCCGCTGTGGGCTCACGGTTTGGCCGGCTGAGCACCAACGTATGCCGGCTGAGCGTGAACGCACTCACTGAGCGTCTACGTGTTAACGGTTTCCGGGTCGATGGTCAACCTTCCCCGACGCTGTGGGCGCGCTGGCTGGGCGCTGACCTCGATCAGAGGGCATCCCTGGTCCACCGTGAGGCGCTGGCGCTGGGGCACGCTTACGTGACCGTGTGGACGCACCCTGACGGCTCACCTAAAGTCTCGGTGGAGTCTGCTCACCAAGTGGTCATCGAGCGCGACCCCGGCACCCGTGAAGTGGTCCGCGCCGTGAAACGCTACGAGGACGCCACCGGCACTAATGCGGCTCATCACAAACCAGGGTGTAGTCGGGGTCTGAATCCGCCGGTTTCGAGTAGGGATCTGGCGATGTAGTGGGTCAGGTTGCGAAAGCCCAGGGCGAGGCCTCGGAGGTGTTCGAGTCGACCGTTG